>Ga0114923_10000617_pt1 | contig 27144 bp, 27 predicted proteins | sample SumtaG_FD_89578 | JGI IMG/M metagenome (GOLD analysis project Ga0114923, IMG submission 89578) | Deep subsurface microbial communities from Indian Ocean to uncover new lineages of life (NeLLi) - Sumatra_00157 metaG | ecosystem: Environmental > Aquatic > Marine > Oceanic > Sediment | place: near...
AAATCGGAAAGGTCCGTTTGGACATGGTGAACAGCCGCGGACTCTCCGGAACTTGATAGAGTTCCTTTTTTGGAGAGTAAGGACTTCCCTCTTGACGATTTCTTCGAAATCCTCCGTTGGGCTTTCGGTCGCGCACGTCGATTGGTTGTTCCTCGAACAACCGCTCTAGTCCACAGGCCTAGTCCTCTCACATCGTGCAATGACTTTGTGAGCGTAAGTTGGCGTGCTGCGATATTGATACTACCATTCCTATCAGCATTGATCTTCTGTCCACAGGATGAACAATGGAAGTAGTTCTGCTTAGGTCTCTTGCCTTTGCTCCCACACTTCCAGCATATGATAGAGGTCCACTGTTCAGGAACCGCCCTGAATCTTGGGTCTTTACCATCAACCTTCCAACCAAGCTGAGCTAGTCCGTGTTTCAGACTATCTGTTATCCTTGCAAAGGCCCAGGAGTGAATCACTCCTCTGAACCTTCGTCCTTGGTAGTTCCCGCGTTTAGCACGCACACGTATATTCTTCAGGCGACCAATGGCTACAAAGAGAGTGTGTTTCTTAGAGAGTTCGGATATATGATTAAGGAGTTGTTGCACAAGGACCCTATCAAATTCCTTTGCTACGTTCTCTCTCTTGAACCGCATTCGACGGAGTTTCATAGAAACCTCATCAAAATCCAATCCATTATTTCTCCGAGTGTGCATTTCTCTTTGTAAATCTGCTACAAGTCTATCATATTTCTTGATTGATTTTGCTTTCTCCTTTTGAACAAAGTATCGGGATTCCCTTGTCTTTTCGGGGGTGAGAAGAGTCGAACAAACAGCTTTTTCGATTCCAAGGTCTATCCCAAGGATAGCTACAGGAAGTGTGCTTTCTTGAACCTCATCTAGTGAAATCCTAACTGCAAGTGTCACCCACCACTTGCGTTTCCTGTCAGTGAAAATCTGCAAAGCCTTTACTGCACCTCGGGAAATCTGGTTCAGGTGGAATGGTGAGATTTTCAGTAGGATGTTCAATCTGTCATGACGGATTCTTCCTTCCGTTACAGAATCCAGAGCATCACGGATATCAAGCCACCACCTAGAAGTGGAGAGCTTGTTTTCCACAATTCTAAACCTCCGTGAAAACACCTGCCTTGGGATCCTTCGAGTCCCGTTAACAGAGATTGGTCTTGAAGCAATGAATCCTATTTTCCTACGGAGCTTGAGATAACTCTCATAACTCGCTACTGCAATCTGTCGACACTCGGTAATTTCGTTTGGTGAAATTCGAGGAAATCGGACCTTGAAGTCATGTGGAACTGATAGACGTTGACTTTGTCCTTTTTTAACCTTTAACGCAGTCATGGTCAATTAGTCAAGTTTGCTGTCGTCAATCCTATCTCTGTTTCTACCAGTCAACAAATCGTTCTCATGTTGTTCAATTATTCCAAGAAATGCACGAATTACTCTTGTGTCCCTTCCAACGGTCTGTCTAAGCCTTTGCCTAGTCCTCTCGGTCATCACATCCCAATTGATAGGAACTTTCACCGAGATTGTAACACCTTTGGAACGAACCATTATTTCTTCGCCTTCCGATATTTAAAGTTCTGACCCGTTTCTGGTCAGTCGAGTTCACTCCTCTTCTTGTTCAGAAAGAGGAATTTAATCTCATATTGTTAACATCTCCAAGTAACCACTGTCACAAGGAAATGTTGATATGTTGAAAATAGGACACTGACATTTGATATTCGCACTCCATTTGTGCGTCAAGATAATTTGAGGTGAGTCCCCTTGGACCCCGAAACACAAAGAAGCATAGACCAGAGCAAACACTTGCTAAAACAAATTTCTGAAGATTCTTCAGTACCCCGAAATATTCGACGTGCAGCCAATGAAGCGATTGCAGTTCTTGAGAAAGATGCAGACTCTCCAGCAGTGAGGGCACAAAATGCTATCTCAATTCTGGATGAACCTAGTCAGGATCCCAACTGTCCAAATCATGCTCGAACAAAAATCTGGCATGTATCCAGCTTGTTGGAACCAATACGCGACTAGAAAATGTGAGTTTCGTTTATGGAGCAAAATATGCTTTGACTGGAAACAATCAAAGCTGATGATATCTGCATGACGTGTTTGTAAATGATTAAGGCTAGGATACGAGGAATTTATTCGCAGTCGCTAACTCAAATAATGTTACAGAACCATTTTGAGATGGTTCAACCTACGCCTGAGGTGGCCAGAAGATTTGGGTTACATATTAGAGCTGATATTCCCGATGTTGATATTTGGGATCGAAGCGATTTACAGGGAATCGTTGCTATCGCCTACGAATCTGTATTGGAACGTTTATCAACTGTTCTGCGCAAGCGACTCGGTTGGGTGATAACCCGTACTCCTAGAGTTGCTAAGAGTTCCATCTACAGAGGCATCGTTCTTGGAAGAGATGATAGGACTGGACAAACTCGCGTGGACCTAGGAAATATATCCGGTTTATTACCTGACCGTGGATTGAAGCGTGGCGATTCAATTATGACTCAAGTCAGGGCTCATGATTATGGACGCAAAGCTCCAGTACTTTCATCGAGTATTACTATTCCCGGACGTGCAGTTGTACTTCTTCCTGAACCAGTCGTTCGTTTAAGTACAAAAATCAAAGAACAAGAAACACGAGTTTCCTTAACATCGCTTGGTCGGAAGATTCGTGAACATATTGATAATTGGGGGGTTTTGTGGCGCACTTCTGCAGCCAAGCTTACAGAAGAGGAACTAAGGGATGAAGTTGAAGACTTGCTTGACGTTGCTCAAAGGGTGAATAGTGAATATCACACGCTCGATGGTGCAGGTTTACTTTTCGAAGGGACAAGCAATGCAGATATCGAATTCCCTGCTGAAGTTAAGGATGCTTTAGATAAAACTCGGGCAAAGATTAGACCCACAATCGATAGTCATCACTTCTTCAAGAGTGCTGGATATGCATCACTTGTTGATTTGGCTGAAATGCTAATAGATGACCGTCCAGAGGATAAGGCATACCTCAAATCCAAACTTGAGAAAGTAGTCTATCGCGATATGCCCAAAGTTGATGACCCCATCAATATCGAACATGTCAAGCTTGATGGGCGCAACATAATTCTCGCAAGAGGACGAGTAATTGAGGCCAATAACAATGAGGTTGTTATTAGGCGACAATTTCGTTATACTTCTCGTAAACTAAAGATAGCTCAAGAATTCACAGATGGTGCAGATGTACCCCGTGATGAAGGTGATTATGCATTATCATATATTAAACCCAACTCGTTAACTCTGATTACTGACTATTTCTCTAAAGATGACATCTTGAAAGGCACCTATGTCAACATCAATACAGGTGTCGAGCTTTACCCTGGTAATGGTAATACTCCCGGTAGAGTCAGATATGTTGATCTGGAAATCGATGTAGTAAGTCCAGTAAATGGCGTGACTCGAATTATCGACCAGCACTTGCTGAAACGAGCAGTTCAGCGTGGGTTCATCACTGAAGAAATGGCTGAATTCGCACGTAAGAAAGCTGAATCATATTATCAGAAACTGCTCAGCGATAGAAAAGGTGAATCTGCCCCCAAATAAGATCGATCACTAGGTATCGTTTTCAATTGATTGGATTGTTCTAACGGATAGATCTATTGCACTCATAATGTCTTCAACAGTCGCTCTTAGACTGTCAATACTTCGTTCACATTCGATATGAATCACAAGTTTATTCTCAATTATCTTTGTAATGATTGCAATTCCAGAAGGCAATGGTGAGTTATCTGGAGCAACAGCATCTAACACCCTAGTTGCCTGAAGATGATCATCAAACTCAATCTCAATTTGAACAGACACCTAATAATCACCTACTTCTTCCAATCTCATCCAGAATAAATTCGATTTTTGCCAATATTTCATCAGAGGATTCAATCACTCTTACAGATTTTTCTGACGTGGATAACACAGTCAACTCGTTTTGTTTAATTGAGGACAATATTAGTCGTAAATCTACATCCTCGAATAGCCAAATAATCTCTAACGATGAATCGGATTGCAATATCAAAAACTTCTCTTTATCCAAATTTGTTGTGAGGAGAATTCGTCCCACATCTGAAAAATGTTCAATTGGTACTCCACTCACGGGTATTACAATAGTATGTTTGTTCGATTTGATCGTAGTTTCTGTGTCATTCATCAATATCGTAATAATGCGGAAACTTTGAGTCACTTCCTTACAGTGATTCTTATACAACAATTCCAGTTTAACCAACATCTGGGCTCTATCACCCATCAACACACCTAGTAACGCCCCCATCTCTCTGCTACTCCAAACTATCCTTGCAGTAGAAACCACACTCGAAAAAAGCCGTAATGACCCATTAGGATTTTCAGTTAGAAATTCATAGTCCGCACCAAGGACATCTTTGATAATTCCTGGGAAAAGTGCAATCATCTGACTGGTAAATCTCTTTGCTTCTTCGTTTGACAGTTTGTTTATTGGAGTCCGCCACTTTGTCAAGGGAATATCCGCATCATCAAATAATTTTTGACATGCTTCTCCATCATCGCTCAACCCCTCAAGATAGGGATGTATACAATATTCCAATGCATCATTCATCGGAATATGGTTTGTCCCTGGAATTTTGATTCCGGGTCTCGCTTTTACTACCTTTTCAGTGATGGCTTTTTTTACAATCTCCGTGGAGGTTCTCTTTGGAGTTTTAGATAATTCGTCCTGCATGAGCGCTCCCAAAGTGGCCAATCGGAAGATTTCGTGGTCCGATTTTAGGTTTTCAGCAACAAATGCATATGCATCCAACGATACAGAATTACTAGTTTTTTGCTGTAGAAGAACATCCAGCTGTTCATAATGTGAGCCACCTATGAACACAAGCGAATCATATCTTGATTCTAGATTTCCAATAAGATCAATTCCAACTAATAGGATGGTTGAATTTGGATGTGATTCTATCAGAGGGATGATATCTGCTAAATACACAAGAGGTTCAGAAAACACCACATGAAAAAGCACTCCTGATTTGAGCGCAGCTCGGCTAAGGAAAGCACTGGATGTAACTGCGTGAGGTGATGGGGAACTAATAATCAGCATTTGACTGCTCTTCTCAAAGTGAGCAGTAGAGAATTTCTTTCTTAATGCCTTTAATCCTGTGAAATTGAGAACCCTGTCACTCATTAAAATTAATGAGAAGGCTTTGTATGATAAAACTACCGCAGAAGAACTGCTGCTTGGTCTGGTGAGTATTTCCAGTCTGTTGGTAGAACTCTGGTCTTTCGATAGAATTTACTCAAACGATGTATTTTGCTCTCTACTAGCTGAAGAGCTCTTTTAGAAACAAAATCCTTGTGATTATCTTCCATATGTTTGCGGATTGTAAGCGCCCTAGCAATCATATTTCGCATGTCCTCGGGAACATTTCTCTGAAGGCCGTTTTCCCGAATAATTTCCATAATTCGTTTACCCGCAACAACCTTGACCAATGGGATACCGTATTGATCACGAAGAATCAATCCAATCATAGAAGGAGTATTACCGGCCTTTGCAAGTTCGATGACTTTTTCTTCAACCCACTTACCGTCTTTGTCCAACCATTCAGGGATTTGAAGTGTGGAAGGTCTCTTGCTTCCGGATTGGCCTTTTCGTCGTGTGTGCATTCGTGCCATCGGTATTACCTCTTGGTCTGGTCGTTTCCTTCGGCTGGGACTGTGAATAAAAGGATTACGTTGTAGCTTGTCCAGAGATAACTAGTGATACCGTCCTCTTTCACGGATTTCTTCCATTCGTTTCAGTACCAAGTCAGCTTTTGACCCTAACACATCCCGATATCCTTCGATTGTCGCACTTAGCATAATTTCTTGATTATCCCAATGGGTCGTTTCAAACGCACGTCGAATTAGATGAAGATCTACCCCTTTCATCTCTACTGTTGCATTGAATTCTGCAAGACCAAAATCTATCATCCATAACTTAGAATCATTACCTACAATGACATTGCTACTAGTAGGATCACCATGAACAACATCTCCCTTGTGTAACAATGCGATAATCTGACCAAATCTAAAACAGAGCTTTCTAATCTCATCTTTTCCAGCTTTTTTCAATACATCTTTGAGAGTTTGCCCTTCAATGTAATCCATCATTATAGTGTAGGACTGCAAGTCAACAGAATGTATCGTCGGTGTAGGAATACCTAGTGTTCTAGCAATAGTTAGCGTCTTACATTCTCTTACTGTTCGACTAGATCTCAGAAGGTTGTCAATCTCAGGGAGCAAGTATGATTTCTTAGGTCGTATCTTCAGAACAAATGGTTGATCCAACCTAGTTATTCTAACAATCTTTGATTCAGCTCCAAGTGCAAGAATAGTTTCATCACTCATACCTGTCACCGCCAGCTGATATCCTGTTCATCTGTTCGCCATTTAGGTCGAACTTGTGAATTACTGATATCCAATGTATCACCGCTATTGTATTGAACAATACCCGTCCATGCAATCATCGCACCTTGGTCTCCCGCAAGAGGTGGGGATACACGATGAAACTTTGCATTGTGTCGTTCAGCAACACCTGCTAGGATATCACTTAGACGCTTGTTTCTTGCAACACCACCGGTCAGAAGTAGTTCTTTCTTCTTTGTATGGGCAATGGCACGTTCTGCAACTTCAGCAAGCATACCAAACGCAGTTTCTTGGATGCTATAACAGATGTCCTTAATCTGTACTCCTTCCGAATGCAACCTCTTAGCTGCAGTCAACAAACCTGAGTAACTTAGATCCATTCCTTTGACTGAATATGGAAGCTGATGATATACTCCACCCTTGTCTGCTTCTTTCTCAACAATTGGACCTGATGGAAATCGCATTCCTACATGTCGTCCAAAAGAATCCAACATGTTTCCAATAGCTATGTCCAGCGTTTCTCCAAATGTACGATAACGACCTCCGGCAAAGGCTATGACTTGTGTATTTCCACCTGAAACATATACCGTAACTGGGTCATTGAATTTCGACTCAAGAATCCCTATCTCAATATGAGCTACACAATGATTCACGCCTACAAGAGGAACTCCTAATTTGAGAGATAGTGTCCGTGCCATCGTGGCCGTAGTACGAAGACAAGGTCCTAGGCCTGGTCCCTGTGAGAATGCAATCAATCCTATCTGTTCCGCTTCAATTCCTGATTCGTCTAGGGCTTTTTTTATTATATCTGGTCCAAGATTGGAATGATGTTGGCTGGCTTCGCGAGGATGAATTCCACCTTCCTTTGGCGAAAGCATATCCCATACATTGGAAAGCACGATACCATCACTAGAAACTACTCCAGCTCCAAACGAATGTGCCGTTCCTTCAAGTCCTAAACAGTGTAGTTTCATCTACTATCATCCACTATATTTCCAATTAGGTGTAGATTCATGCCTAGCCATAGACCATTTGTTGAAAGATGCAACAAAGGCTTTATAATCCCCGCCAGTCGCCTTTCCAGAGAGGTAACAATCATGTCTACCGAAAAGATGCCTATCAAAGCTCTAGAACAACATCTCAACGATGAAGTTTCAATCAAACTCAAAGACCAGAGAGTATTCAAGGGCCGACTCACCAGATGTGATGTTTACATGAATTTGACCTTAAGTGATGCTGAGGAATTGCAATACAATGCCGATGGAGCTGAACAGACCAAAGCCAAATATGGTGAGATACTCCTTCGCGGTAACAATATCCTTTGGATTAGAATTCCTGAATAATTTGCTTTTCTAATCTCACCCTACTTTGTTCTGACCCGTATCTGGTATTTGTCTAATTAGTACACCTTTGAATCTATCAAGGGGTAGCACGATTCTTCCTTTTACATGCAATATAGTGAGAATCACAATCACTCCACTAGTTCCTAGAATGAATATTCCAAGTATCATATCTAGTAGTAAGATGAACGGAGCCGATGCTTGAGTGTTAATTAAAACGACCCTTGTTTCCGTTTCATATTCCAAATCATCCCCACCCGACACTACTGCGTCACGCGGACTGAATTCATTACCGTACTGTTCAACGCTGATCTGGATATCATTTTCTCCAAAATCAACAATCTCTCCACCATCTAGCACAACTGTCAGATTCGTGAATACATACGCACCGCCAAACATTGGTAGCATTCTACTGATAGCAGCATCATCTATCATCATCATTTCATTTACTATTTCACCATCTTCAATCGTCCCGTTTATTTCCGCTACTGGGGTATCTCCCAAAAGGTCAAAGCTATATCCGGCACTATTTTTCCACTTTGGATAGAAGGATATCTTGTCAAATTCCACTGATTGGACCACTGACCGGCCAATCATAGTTTTTCCAAAATAAAAACCAAATGAAACAGATAGAAAGTGGTAGCCTTTAGTTTGTTGAAATAGGTAATTAGCTCTGTATGCACTACGTAAAGTAAACAGTTCTGTCCCATCATCAAATGTGAATTTAGCTTTGTAGGTGAAATATCCCACTTCAATGAGGCCCACCTCTATAACATTCGGTGGTTCTACATCCTGAGCTGCCACTGTGGGGGACATCATCCCTTGTATCATCAGAAGCGCGAGTACAATCATCAATAGATTTTGTGGGCGGGACATGCATTTACACCTGCTATATACAATTATTGAGGTAGCTTATAGTTAAAATACAGTTACTATCGCAGCAATGTATAAAATCTTGCACATAGGTGCAGATGGGGACGGGACTGGGTACAAGTAATAACGAATAAAATTAACAATAGTGAATGGTGGGGACGACGAGATTCGAACTCGCGATCGATGAGTGTCGCCAAGGCGATGCCAATTTGATGACCCGCTCAGTCAGACTCGTAATGAGTCCAGATCTGGAGCCCATCGCCATACCGGACTAGGCCACGTCCCCGTGATTATTACGGTGCACAACATTGACGATATGAACCTTTCGAATGAGTCTTGAGTCGTACAAAGTGAAAGAGTCTAAAAAAGATGAAAAATCCAGTATAATATTATCTCAACATATTCAATCCTACGTATCAAATCAGGAAACTTGCCATCTTTTCTGACAGGCACTACAGTGGGTGTCTGATTTCCTATTTTCAACAAACAATCCACAATTAGGACATTTGAGTAGAATTCGTTTTTCGACGAAATCATCAAACAAATCCTTCAATTCCTGAATCTCAAGCAAAGTTGGATGTTTTTTCACTTCACGTCCTAGATCAGCAGGCCACCTTTGGGCACTCTCTAGGAGTCTTGGAACATAAACTCTCATGAATTTATCATCTTCCAATAATTTGGGTAGTTTCTTTATTTTATCAAATCTCCTTAAAGGTGACATTGCATTTTCAGGCCATTTTAAGCAAGCATCATATATCTCGTCAATCTCAAGTAACTCTGGAACGTATTCTAGAGCTCCAAAAACTTTGGAATCTCTATCATCTTTATCTTGAATGCCACTTGCTATATGATGTCTAAGTCTACTATCCATAGCAGTTTCTTTTCTTGTCATTAGAAGAGTTAGAAGAGGAATTCGATGTGAGCTATACCGCCAAGTTTTCCATTTTTCTTCATTTAAAAGTAAACTGATTAATGAGTCTCTTACTTTCTCTTGGTTGAAAAAGCAATTTAGACTCATTAACGAGCGAAATATAATTCGGTTTCCATAATTCGGATTTTCAGTAATTCTAAGCATCTCATCAGTCCTGTAAGTGAGGGCATTACTAAGAGATTCATTCTCATTAACCAAATGACTTACATAACTTAAAATTTCTGTCAATGAAACACCGGAATCAATCGCCTTAGCGTATGCCATTATCATTCGTGGGTGGTTTGGAAGATCTTCTATTCTAGATATGGCTTTTCTAGTTCCACTAAATTTCCTTGGATTTTCTATATGTTTTGCAATGCTTTCTTTGATTTCAGTATTATTGAAGATGTTCTTTACACACTTAAGCATATCAATTATTTTCCAAGGTGATGATTTTCCTTCTAGTGCTTTTACTACGAAAACTACTTCTTCTTTGAGAATTTGATGGCCGTTCTCTCCAAACAAAACAAGTGACCTGATTACTTCTCTACCTACAGAAATGGGTTTTTCACGTAATTTCTTTCTTAAAAGTTCCAATACCTTATCATCACGCGATCTCCAAAGAACTCCAAAGGCAGAAGTAGCATATCTCTTATCTTCTTCATTTATTATTTCTAATAATTTATTGATTACCTGAGGATGTCGAATTCCGGATAGTGATTCTATAACATCAGGTTTCTTATCTGTCTGGAATATTTCCAGAATTGGTTCGAAGGCAATAGGGTCTCCAATTGATTCTAATGCATGAAGTAGGGTCTTTTGTAGTTTAGCTAAATGACTCTTACTACGATATCTATCCCTAACACTGTATTGCTCCTTCTCAGATTCTAAATTAGCAATAAGATATCGTGTCACTCTACTATCTCCGGAATGACCAAGCATTTCCCCACCACGTATTTGGGTATCTTTTCCACCTGTCGTCATTTCGATTATACGAACTAATAATTCAGCTGTGGATTTCTCACAATGAGAAAAGATATTGGAGTCATTGGGTACACGAACACCCTTTGGTTTTGAAATTCCCAATCCATCTAGGAATTCAGATACAGTTTCAAGGGCGGTATCAGTTGCTCCTATTTCAGTACTATGAGTACTTCCTATTGTTAACATCTCAAAACCATAATACGTTTTTATAACATCTCGAAGTTTAGGTTTCTTAGGAAGAGCTTGAATTTCTTCTATTCTAGATTCAATAATTTCAGGAACTTTATTTGCATAGGATGAAGAAAGCATTTCTTCTGTATCAATAAAGAACGTATTATTCTTAGAAATTTGAGTATCAAATGCATTGGCAACAATCTCTAGGGTTTGATTTCTTAAGTCATCAAGTGACTCTGCTTGGAGAGAGTTTGTTATCTCAAGATGTTGGATGTCTAGACCAGTAGACACATCCAGAATAATTGCCAACGCATCACGGAAAGTTCCAGAACGAATTGCCCAAGTGTAATTGGCAACCAATCCTGGTTTTTTTTGGAGAACCTCTTCCGGAATTGCATCCTTACTATCACGGTGAAAAGAATGAAATTTCCAATCAACAAAATGTGATGGGTGGGTCCTTTTTCTGAGCTCTATTAGTTTTTCATTCAGAACTTTCCAACCATCTTTCTTTATTTGATTATCAATTTCTTGAACCAAATTAGGATAATCTCTAGTTCGAATTTGTTTTCCTAGACCCTCATCTTCATGCATAATATATCATCTACTTCAATAACGATTTCACTAAATATCCATATTTATTAATTTTGCAGAATCATAAGACGACGAGATTCGAACTCGCGATCGATGAGTGTCGCCAAGGCGATGTCAGTTTGATGACCCGCTCAGTTTAGACTCGTAATGAGTCCAGATCTGGAGCCCATCGCCATACCGGACTAGGCCACCGCCCCATTCTATGGCTTTTCATTTACAAGGTCCGGTAAATAATTCGAGAAATCAGTTTCCGATATGAAGCTTTCGTATTATCTATTTCATCGAGAAGATAATATGGTGGTGCAGTAATCACCGAAGTATGAGTTCCAAGCTAATCAAGCTAAATGGAGTTGCCGGAATTGATGAGGCCGGAAGAGGGCCAATGATAGGTCCACTTGTGGTGTGCGGGGTGCTTGTTAGCAAAAGCGAACTAAAGAAAATGATGAGAATTAGAATCAGGGACTCGAAGGTGCTGAGTGCAAAGCAAAGGAACGAATTTGCGATAGAAATCAAAAAGCATGCTGAGAAAATCGAATATAGCATAGTTTCTGCATCAGATATTGATTGGTTAAGATCCAACCGAATAACCTTGAATGAGATTGAAGTAAGATCCTTTGTCAGTATCGCAAAGAAACTTCAACCTGCAGAACTTTACATGGATGCTGCGGATGTGAACGCGCAACGATTTGGAGATGCAATTGGGAATCGGTCTGGTCTACAAGAAGCAGGCTGTAAGATTGTTTCTGAGCATAAAGCCGATTCGAAATTCACAGTTGTATCTGCTGCATCTATTATGGCTAAAGTAAAACGCGATAACAGGGTTTTGAAACTTCACAAGAAATATGGCGACTTTGGGTCCGGATACCCCTCTGATCCAAAAACGGTCGAATTTGTTCGTGGACTAGTCTTTTCCGGAGAAGAAATCCCTAATATTGTGCGAAAAAGCTGGAAATCTGTCACTAAAATCATTGCTGAAGCTGAAACCACTCAAACAACGCTCGATTCTTTCTAATTACCTGACCTTTCTGAGATAATCTTCTTCAATTCTCGAGGCTTCTCAATATCATCTAATTCTAATTGTCTAATCACGGGTAGGTCTGACACAGACTCTTTGGCCTGTCCTTCCTCCACGATTATCACAGCATTGGCATCCGTAACTTTTGAAACGCTCTTCAGAATTTCCACTCGTTTTTGGAGCGCCCAACTCTTGATTGAACCAACTCCTGTCATTACAGGGGGGCCGTCCTCTTTCGCTGCAACATGAAATGGAGCGCGATCTGTCCATAAGACCTGCATTCCTAATCGCTCAAAGAACTCATTTACTCGCCGTTCCAAATCCGGAATATCAACTGATTGTTGAACTGTAAGGGGCTTACTAACCAGTCTTTCACTAAGTACGTCTATGGGAATAATCAAGTCGGTTTCTAAAACATGTTCAAGACGCTCAGCAACATCTGTACTAATGTCCATCTCATCCTTCTCATAGGCTAAAATTGCTCTTGTAGAAACTTCTACGCAGCTGGCAAGTTCTTCTTGTGTCATTTTCTGTGTAAGCCGTACATCCTTCAATTTTGCACCATCTATAGCTACGAACCTACCACCTCTTTGAATGAACTCTCGTGGCATTCTTTGTTCTTCAATAATTTGTCCCAAACTTGTGGGTGCTATAGATGAAACTCCATATCTTTTGTAAACAACACCGCCATCAAGTATACCTCTCCTTGTTTTCTTACCAACAATGAGCGGTGTAGCATTGAAGAAATGAGCAATAGTTTGTAGAGCCATTGCATCTTCCCTGGTTAAAGCATCAATATTTGCTAGGACTTTTACCAGAATTAGCTGTTTCCCCTTTCGTGCAACTAGATCAAAGCAACTAGGGCGAACATCGCATTGTGATGACAAATCAAAACCGGCCTTTTCAAGAGTAGATGTGACCTCTTGAATTAGATGTGACCTTGATTTTGTCATTCTTTTTTACCATGATAAGTTTGGTAAACTATCCTTTTCAGCATATCTGATTGTGAAATTGGCGTAGTTGTCTGTTTCATAATGTTGGCAGAAAGTTCCGAAAAATACGCAATCCACTACTACATATTATTTTGGTCTTACAGCTCTTCGATAGTTTCCTTAAATATCACATTTCTCTTCCGTAAGTATTCAATAACTTGGTGATAGACTTCCGAATGTTTTCCCAACAGTTCTGGGGGAATGATTCCTTTTTCTTTGAATTTTCCTTCAAGTACAATTTGAGCCACAGCTGTACAAGTATATCCTGTTGTTCTTGCTATAGATAAAATACGATTCTCTCTATCGTACTTATCAAGCATATCAAAGGTATAACGTAGTTTCTTGTCGGCTTTCATTCCTTCAATAACTATCTTCATAACAGTAAGATCTTCATCTCCTTCTTCAAACATCCAATGATCAAATAGAAGTTTAGATGTTAACTCAATTGGCTTGATCTTTTTCCCTTTTACATCAATTTCCTCAGTATTGAATAATCCTGCTTTTTTTAGCATTCTCATCTGTTCTATATGACCAGGGTATCTTAGTGTTTTTTCTTTCATGAAAGGAATATCCATTGTCTTGATGAGAGATCTAAGACCATCGGTATTGAAGGCTACTAGAGTTCCTACTTCTGGAAAATCTAATAATTCAGGTTCAGATAATCCCGGTTTAACAACTATCTCACTATTCTCAATATATCTCGATAATTGGAAGTATTCCACAATTACATCAATAGGTGGATAAGGTGACCTATAATCAAAAAGCCAGTCTCTTTCTACAGGTAATCCCCCAACATAACATAGGAAACTTTCTGTTTTATCTAGGATTGAATCAATATAACCAAGTATGATGTTACTTGAACCAGGAGCTACTCCACAGTCAACAATAGCTGTAACTCCTTTCTCTTTTGCTAATTCATCTAAGCTTAGCGGATCTTCTTCGAAAAATGATATATCTACTATGTTCTTCCCTGCTTCAATTACTGCTTCAAGAGCCTTGTAACCTATAAGCCAAGGAAGAGCTCCAATTACTAAGTCAAAATCCTTCACAATATCTTTGATGGTATTGGGATTGGACAAATCTGCACATATTCCATGAAGACCATAATCATGTGTCAGTTTGTCTAAAACTTCTTGGTTAATATCAACTATTGCAACCTCAGTAGAGGGGTCTTCTGCTAGATCTCTTGCAATAACATTTCCTACATATCCAGCTCCTAAAATAACAACTTTCATATCTACCATGATGAGTTAGTGAGATTTCTTTTTCAGCATATCTGATTGTGAAATTACATAATTTTCAGTTTTTACTCTACGCAGTAAGATTCGAAAAGTAGACAACTAATAGCAGGGATATAAAGCATTAAAAGCTCTCAGCGCGGACCAGCGTTTGATATTGATGATGATGCAGTTTCCTGGTCAAGATACCGGCGAGTTCAGCTGGATAATTAATTTAGTTTTCTTTGCTTTTATTATCGTAATGTCATTATACGGCGCGAAGATACAGATGTGGCAATGGCTAAAGCAAATAGAGACAGGAATGATTGAACTAAAGAGAATGGCAATTGAATCAAGACAGACATCTATAGACACCTTCAAGAAATTCGGAATGAGCGAGGATGAAGTTGCTGAGGGACTTGACCGTTGGCTTGACTATTTCACAATCATGCCAGTTGATTTGGATCCTGCAGGTGTACTCAAACGCCTCGACCATCTTCTAGATGAGCGTCGGGACCGTTTCCAAGAGTTTGTTGCAGAGCTTGCACCTGAAGGAGATGTATCACAGCATCAATCACTTGAGAACACTTTGGAAGTTACTCAGGTTTTAGGTTTAATATTCCGGATTGTCAGACACTTCTTTATCCTTGGCAAGAAAACCGGTAGCCAGTTCATCATAATGCAGATGCAGATGCAATTATCTGAAATCATGCTACTTGCGAAAGCATATTTCGACGCCCTTGATGCATTTTCCAAAGGAAAACCAATCGGGGATGGTATAGGACCATTAGTAGTTACAAGGTTCGCACGCGAATACGGTGCTCTTCCTGAGAGCTATGTTCACGAAATCTCTCGCGAAGTTGGGTATTACCCCATTGATGTTGAAGGCCGAACAGTTTTTGCACTTAGAGCCACTGGACCCGGTGGTACTGTTGGCAAACCTGGTTTTGGTGTGAAATCACTTGTCGACCAACATGATGGTAAAATTGCTAGAATCATTACAATAGATGCCGCACTCAAACTTGAAGGTGAGCAAATGGGGCGAGTAGCTGAGGGAACTGGTGCTGCAATTGGCGATCCTGGACCCGAAAAACATGCTATTGAAAACGCAGCTACTGTGAATAATATCTCAATTGAAGCAATTGTCATAAAAGAAAACGAAGCAGCTGCAGTTGGGGTAATGGAAAAACGTATTCTTGACTCTGTTCCAGAAGTAATTGAACGCATCAAACTTTCGATAAGAAAACGCACCAAGCCTGGTGACAAGGTCATTTTGGCTGGAATCGGAAACACCATTGGTATTGGACTCTGAGGTGTAATAAAATGGGAATAATAACAAAAATAATTGGACTTGTTATATCTGCTATAGGTATAGCCATCGTTATTTTCATGGGAACCGATTACATAATGTTCATCCTGGGGATTATTGTAACATCAATTGGTGCTAGTTTCATCATGGGTGGTAAGAAACAAGTTGTCCATAAGCCTCCCCCACAAACCATTACCGAGATCCACTGTGATAACACAGAATGTGACTCAAAGAAATTAGAAACTTTGAGATTGGAGATTTTATACTGAAGTCGATTAAAGCCACGTGTCCCAAGTGTACAGGCACGATGACTATCGAAGGCGTATATGTAGTCAAAGACCTAGAAGATCTAGAAGCTGAAGCGAAATACAATTACTAATCTTTTGTTAGTATGATTGGACCGGTTTCAGAAACAAAGACTGTGTGCTCAGATTGACTAACTGGGCGCCCTTTCTTTGATATTTGAACTGGATGTCCTCGAATTGCTTTTACTCTCAGCAGTGCTCTCAGTTCCTTTACAAGATCAATATCTTTTGCTGAAGTTCCTACCCATCTTGCTGCAAATGGCAATGGCCCGTATTTCTTACGAAGATGTACTCTGAGTTTCTCTGTAGTTCCTTCGAGTGGTTCATCTTTGCCAGTATTACTCAAAATATAGATAAAATCGCTATCGATCACAGTTCCTTCACCGCTGGTTGCATACGGTTCAATTGCATAACATTCTCCGACCTCAACAGTCGCGGCATCACGAACCTTAACATTTGGTACTTTTTTCCCAGCGTGTAGCTGATATTTTTCCATATTATGACCAGTCAAATTCCTGATAGGTTTCAGCCCATAAGCTTTGATTATCTTTTCAATTGTCTTTCCCAACTCACCTAGCGACACACCTGGTTTTAGTAACTGAATTGCTTCATCAAGAGCATCGTCAGTGGCAGCTACAAACCCTTCAAGGGTACCATCCATATCGAAAGTTCTTGCCACATCAGATAGGTAACCATCCACTTGGGCTCCAAGGTCAAGTTTTACTAATCCATTATCCGGAATAACCGTCTTATCGCTTTCTGGGGATGTATAGTGCGCAGTGATATGGTCAATAGAAACAGTACAAGGAAATGCTGGACGACCTCCATATTCAATAATCTTCTTCTCAGCTTGAGTGCAAATACGGAAAACTTTCTGTCCGGGTTTGATTATTTCTCCGATTTCCTTTAACACACGTGCAGCAATTTTCCCGGCTTTAATTTGAGAAGGATGAGGATTGGCAACCATGAAAGCACCTACTTTTTTGGAATCCTTTGTTGTTCTTAATACGTTCCATCTGCGCGCTATATCTCATTTTCTCGGAGAGTTGATACGATAGCTCCTTCCTCACCTACAAAGAGGCTATGTTCAAACTGTGATACCATCCCATCTTTGCCTTCTAGAAGAATAGAATACCCTCGAATTACGCCTGCTCTGCGTAGGTTATGGACCGCAGCAGCAATGTCAATCTTCGTTTTAGTTTCATAGAGCCAGCGAGATGCCCAAGGAAGAGTTCCAAACCTCTGGCGCGCGATATTTCTGATTTGTTGTGTCAATCTATCCAATTTCGTCTTGTTTCTCATATCATTGGAGTAAATGTATGTACCTTTACCACTCTTTATCGTTCCATCTCCGTTAGTCGCAAATGGTTCAACTGCGTATGTTTCACCTAGATTCATTTTTTCCGAGATTCGCATTTTCATGTTAGGAACGTTCTTCCCTGCATGCAAGCGCCATTGTTTCAATTGATGACCAGATAATTGATGAACTGGCCGCAATTTGCTATAACCTTTAATTGTACGCTCAATAACTGCTCCAATCTCTCCAAGCTTCACTCCTGGCTTGATTATTTGGATTGCAGCATTTAGTGCTTCTTTTGCAGCAGACATGTAATTCTCATACGATCCGTCTAGGTCCACAGTGATTGCAGTATCCGAAAGGTGACCATTCACATGAGCACCAAGATCGATTTTGACAAGCCCTTTGTCTGGAAAGATTTTCTTATCTTCATGTGGGCTGGTATAATGGGCAGCTTCATTGTCGATTGACACATTGCAAGGAAATGCAAGACCACTTGCTCCATAATCCATTATCTTCCTTTCAGCCAATTTGCATATTCGTAATACTTTGACCTTTGGTTTGACCTCTTTCATCACATCACTGATGGCACGAGCTGCAATCTTCCCTGCTTTCATAAAATCCGGATGTGGCTTAGCTGTCATTTGAAAGACCTCGATACTAACAAAAAAGGCCATTGTATTAATCTTTAGGCGAAATATACAAGTGCAATGTCGAATTACAACATATGAGGTTTGCAAACAATGAAGGTCACATTTCTGGGTCATGCAGCATTCATGATTGAATCTGATGGAAAAACGGTATTTATCGATCCTTGGCTTACAGGTCCCACTTCATCTATTAAAACTGAAGAAGTCGAAAACGCAGATATCTGCCTTATTACACACGACCATGGGGACCATGGCTATGCCGAGGCACTGGAAATATGCAAAAAAACCGGTGCATTCTTTGTGGGAATCAATGAGCTCGGACTTAAAGCACAATCTGAAGGTGTGGAGAATGTGCATACATTGAACATTGGTGGCAGTGTGACTATCGATAATATCACGGTCACATTGGTTCACGCATTTCATTCCACAGTGACTGGCTCACCTACTGGTTTCATTGTAGAATTTCCAAGTGGCACCATCTATCACCCTGGAGATACTGGTTTATTTTATGACATGAAACTCTTTGGAGAATTATATGGAATTGATATTGCACTACTCCCCATTGGTTCTTACTATGTAATGTCAATCAAACAGGCAGTAAAAGCTACTGAATTAATCAATCCAAAGCATGTCATTCCAATGCACTATGATACATTTCCAGTTATTGCAGCTGATCCTAATGAGTTCAAAGAACTAGTAGAAGCAAAAATGTCAACGAAAGTTGAGATTATCAAACCTGGTGAAGCAAAGGAATTCAGTTTCTGATAAATAATGATGGAATACTGTGGTCGATGCCTGTTTCCCAGCACACTAACTCCCAGCATCACAGCATCAGAAATGCATCCGGCTCAGCTGAGTTGTCTCAGGTCGGGTGTTACGGCATCGACCTGCCCGTCAATGTACGACACCTTGGTGACACAATAATCATCTAAGGACGAAAAACATCCCAATCCCATCTGTCCGTTGAGGCTCGCTAATATTTGAGCAGGCGTTCTAGTCTAAGATGTATCCTACACTTTGCGCAACACCTCATCGATAACTCTCAGTGCGCCCTCGTCTGTAGGCATTTACTCTCGGACAGGATTAAGTTGGATTTAGTTTGTTATTAGCATTGGCAATTGACGCTAACAAGAAAATATGAGGAAAATCTTGTTATTTTACACTCGAAATAACAGCTCGAACGACATATTCAAAAGGTATACACTGGGATTAGTGATGAGGCGCCGATAACTACCAGTTATCCGCGTTTTACAGATTATCAAATCATAAATGCCGCAGGTCAACGATTAGATATCGAACAGAGTCAAATTGTCCCCTCGGTGCATTATCATAGGATCATTATCACTTTCATATCATTAATTATCTTTCAACTGGAAAGGACTGAAAAAATGTCCTAAAATAAAGAATTTAACCTGAGTATGGTGAAAGAACCTTCAGGGCATTGGAAAGAGGTAAGGGCAGAGACCTACTCGATTGTAGGACCTTGATATGCGGCTAACATAGGAGACGTGTATTAAAATAGGAACAGGTGACTTTGACGCGAGCACCGCAAAATACGTTATTCGCGCAAAAATTGAAGTTGACGGAATCGTAGACAAACCAGATATCATTGGTGCAATATTCGGTCAAACTGAAGGTCTATTGGGAGAAGATTTGGATTTACGTGAGCTACAGCGAACAGGTCGCATAGGCCGAATTCAGCTTGTAATAAAAACCCAAAAAGGACATAGTAAGGGTGAGGTAGTCATTCCAGTGTCCCTTAACAAAACTGCAACAGCCATTCTAGCTGCATCACTTGAAACAGTAGATAGAGTTGGTCCTTGTACCGCTAGAGTAACTCTTCTGAAATTGGAAGATATTCGAAGTGCTAAACGCCGTAAAGTTGTAAGCAGAGCTATCAGCATCCTAAAAGGTTGGGAAGAAGACATAGCTCCAGGTGCTATAGAGATTACTTCAGCCGTTACACAAGCCAGTACGACCGTTAAGAAAAGAATCACAAAATTCGGACCTGCTAAACTTCCTGCCGGTCCTGATCTTGCTGACAGTAAGGAAATAATTATCGTTGAAGGACGAGCGGACATAATCAATCTGCTGAAAAACGGTATTGCTAATACAATTTCTGTAGAAGGAACTAATATTCCAAAATCAGTCGCGATACTCACAAAGAAACGAGGCAAAACTGTAATCGCATTTCTCGATGGTGATCGTGGTGGTGATCTGATTCTACGTGAGCTTATGCAGGTTGCTAAAATTGATTACATCGCTAGAGCGCCTGAGGGCAAAGAAGTTGAGCACTTGACTCGACGAGAGGTTACGAAGGCTCTTCAGACGAGAATTCCTGCCGATCAGGCTTTAGCATTGGTCAGTGGTAAGAGAAAGACAATGTCTAAGAAGAAACCAACTCGTAAGACCACAAAGAGGCCAACAACATCAAAACCCGCATTCCCTCCACGAGAAGCAACTCGTCAACCAGACTCACGACGAAGACGAGCTCCTACCAGGGCTCCAATCACAGTGGATGAAGTGTATCTAGAAAAAGTAAAAGAAATCAAGGAGTCCTTCAAAGCGGTTCTTTTCGATTCTAAGAAGAAACCTATTGTGGAATGTGGTGTTGCAGAATTAGCCAAGATGCTTGAGGAACAAGACACCATTGAAACTATAGTCTTTGACGGTGTTGTAACACAAAGATTGGTTGATTTGGCAGCAAAACGAAAGGCAAAGCTGCTGATTGGTGCTGCTGTTTCTGATATAGAAAAGCCCCCTGCTACAATGAAAATTTTTACATTCGACGACCTGAAGTAAGAGCAGTGAAATTAACTTGATTCGAGGGTGAAATGATCACCCTTGAGTCATAGCTTTTTTTTGTGAAATCTTTTGGAATATGTTGGTATTACTCACAGTTAAACCACCCTGACAACTATGTTGCACAGCGAGAATATGTGAGGCCCAGCTTCTTGACATTTCTGTTAGACAAATTGGAAAGTACAATGTCAGTAGATATACCTGACAATCCATTTGAGAAAATAATAGGTCAAGAACATGCGGTGTCTTTGGTCCGGTCTGCAGTGACACAGAGACGTCACGTTCTTTTATGTGGAGTTCCGGGGATTGGGAAATCAATGCTCGCAAAAGCAGCATATTCATTACTTCCTCCTCCAAAAGAAGAAATTCAGCTTCGACATGATCCACATCAGACTGATCGTCCAAATGTCGTTATTGTGGATCTGACCGAGGAACTCCCTATACTAGAAGAACACGAACATGTGCCTGTTGATGTTTATAGAAGACCTGAAGAAGTACCATTTGAGATTGCAGCTAAAATGGGATTCCGTTGTGCTAAATGCGGAGCTCTATCTTTACCTTTGCATGATACATGTATTGATTGTGGGACTGCAAAGAGATCCGATTGGGGTGGAAATCCAGGTTCGTATCAGGGTCTTTTGCACGTACTCGATGTCATTCGTGAACCGGCACTCACTACTGTAATAGATCACGAGGTCATTGATAGCGTAAAATATCGCATTACATATCGACGGACAATTAACGATACCATTCTGACAACTAAAGAGAAAGAAAATACTATCTCCTCTCTTGAAATGGCTGTCCATGATGATTCATATCGCGTACTCATATCGCGACATACCTCACGATTTGTTCGTGCCAGTGGTACAAGCCCTGTGGAATTATTGGGTGATGTAAAGCACGACCCGTACGGCAGCGCAGAATCCCTTGGCAAGGCTGCACATCATCGAGTTGTTCCCGGAGCTATCCATGAAGCCCATGAAGGAATCTTATTCATTGATGAAATTGCGTCTCTGGGGATGTATCAAAAGCATCTACTTACAGCTATGCAGGATCGAACATACCCAATATCGGGACATAATCCGCAGAGCTCGGGGGCATCAGTCAGAGTGGATGATGTACCTTGTAGTTTCATTCTTTTTGCATCCTGTAATATCGAAGATATTCCAAACATCATTCCACCATTAAGGTCTAGAATCCGCGGATATGGATATGAAATAATGTTGAACAATTTGATGGAGAAGAATCAAGGGAATATTGATGGAATCATCCGTTTTATCTCTCAAACGGTGGTGGAAGATGGCAAAATCCCCCATTTGACAGCTGAAGCTGCAAAGACTGTCATCAAAGTGGCTGAAAATATCGCCTATAGAATCGACGGACAGAAAAATTCGCTCACATTGCGGTTGAGAGAGCTAGGTGGACTTGTTAGGGTAGCTGGAGACCTAGCTGTACAAGATGGTGCTGAGCTAGTCCAAGAAACTCATGTCCTTAGATCTGAAACACTCTGTAAAGGCATTGACCCAAACAACCCACAAGGCTATGGACAATCAACAAGAAAAGACGATGACTCCTACGGAAACTATTTCTTCTAAGCAATAATCCTAGACATACGGTGTCTTTGTGAAGGTCCTCAAGCGAATACTGAAAGAAGGAAAGGTCAAACTCAAAATCGAATATCTCGATGACCTCTGGCATTTGTACAATATCATTACACCTTCCGATATCGTTGTTTCTCGTACCACACGAAGAGTGAAACTTGGTGATGAAGGTAGTAGAAAACAAGAAAGTGTTCGGAAACCGATGACACTCAGTATCAGAGTTGAGGATGTGGCATTCCATTCATTCTCAAATAGAGTCCGAATAAAGGGTACAATTCTAGAAGGACCAAGCGACTTGGTTAGCAGTGGTACTTATCATACAATAAATATCGAAACAGGCCATTCACTCACCATAATCAAAGAGCGTTGGCCAAAGTATCTTCTTGACCGGATTAAGAAGGCCGCTGAATCACAAGAAAGTCCGGTGGCATTGGCTGTAACAATCGAAGATGGCGTAGCCGAGATGTTTCTGATAGCTGATTTTGGAATACGCGAAGCTGTCCGGGTACGTGCAAGCATATCTAGAAAACGAGGTAGTCAGAAAGAATACGATACAACAATGCGCGAGTTCTTTGATGATGCAGTACTTGCAGTACGATCACAGATTGAACAGCACGCAATAGGCCTGATTATAATAGCTGGTCCCGGATTTGTCAAGGACCACTTCAAAAATCATCTAGTTAATGCGAAACTAAAAGATTTACCCCCTGTAGTTACTGAAAGTACGAACTCGATAGGAATTCCTGGTGCTAAAGAGATTCTTTTCCGTGAGGTAATTTCCAAGGCTATGACCGGTGTCAAGCTTGAAACAGAAACCAGACTTGTTCATGAAATCATCGAGCATATAGCAAAAGATGATGGATTGGGTGCCTATGGAAATGATGAAGTCGCCAAGGCAGTGCAGTTTGGTGCCGTCGCTGAACTACTAATCACTGACAAGAAATTACGAGAAGGAGAAGACAAAGCCCGTCGCTGGATGGATGGTTTGATTCGTGCCACAGAAAAGGCACGTGGATCATTTCATATTGTTTCTACAGATCATCCTGCAGGTGACCAGTTACAGAGTCTTGGTGGAATTGCAGCTGTTCTTAGATACCGGATTGATACGACCTAAAGTGGGTCGAAAAGGATCTGAAGTCTATCCCAAGTAGGATATTCGAAAATAGTTCCTATTTCCAATTCTTGATCCAAACCAAAGTCTTGACGTATATCTGCGTGTATTTCTTCAAGAATCCATGCAGCAATCTCGATTCTCATCCTTGTTTTATCTAGATTCATTAGATTCGACGGAACATCAAAATTCTCTTTTAGAATCTTAGCAAGACTCTCTAGATGCTCTATATTGAGTACCTGTCCATGAGGCGCTCTGATAATTCCCAATATCATAAGCGGTTCAAGAACGTCCTTTTCTTCAAACTCACGAATGACGTTATCGCGTCTCCTTTCAAGCCGCTTTCGCATCTGTACTGCATCCTTGAATCTTGCTGAGCAGAAATGAACGGATAATGCCTCCAAGTTTTCCGATGCCCACGCAAGCACTTCTTGTGCTGTTGATTCACTTCCCTCAATACTTGCAGCATCTAGGCTAGTAAGTCGCATTCCCATGGATACTAATTTTTCAAAGTTTGTTTCACTTGATTCAAGTTCATTCATATTCATGAACGATACACCGATTTTCTCTGCACGCATAGCTGTTTTCTTCAATTCTTCCGACTTATTCGGGAGAGCTGGAACCTCGATGCCCACAGTCATACCCAATTGAATTGCAGTTTCAATTCCAGACCAATCCGACAATTGAGGATGAAATCTTATCTCGTCAAGTCCCGCATCCTTTAGTTTCCTCAGTGTGTTTTCATCCGCATCAGATTGACTTGTGTATAGGTGGATGTGGAATTTTTGTCCACGAATCTTCTTAAGAAAAGTGATGTACCTGAGTGTTCGATCGAGTGTACATAGTGGGTCACCACCACTGATACCTGCTCCTTCTCCACCAATTGCATTCACTTCGAAAAGGATGTCTTCATCTGATATTACAGGCATCTCATCAGCAAAAACAACATCCGCTCCTGCTTTTTCTTGAGATAAAGGACAATAGTAACATGAACTATCACATAATCCTGTGACAAAAAGGACCATTTTCGAACCTTTAGCGCATAAAGAACACCCCTTTGGGAGTTCACCGACAAGAAATGAGTCGCCTTCCAATTGCTGGATTTTACGTTTCATTATTTTCCCTCTCTTCGTTCAATTGTACGTCGGAGAGCGGGGTCTGAATCTTTGAGGGACTTTGCAACCTCCTCAAAGCTCTCATCATCTGTAATGCTCTGTGTCAGATATACCCCAGTTCTTCCTACTTCATCTCGTCGTGTGAGAACACGCACTCTTTCATGAGCAATATCAATACTTACACCCAATTGTTTTGCAATAATATGTTCGTACCCAATGACCCCACGTTCAATATGACCTGACTCAGTCGGTTCTATCAGTAACAATCGCTTATCTACTCCCAATACTCTGACGTTTTCCTTTAACTGGGATAAGCTCACTTGACCTCCCCATTTATAGAATTCCACTTCTCTAGTCATCATTTTGAATAATGGAAAGGTAACACAAGTCATGTCATCAATATACAAATGTCCCTTTAGAACCGAAGATGGCGTTGCTTGAACTAGTTCTCGTTCTGCTCCTTTACCAACTGCAAGATCGATCTTATAGCTCGGTACTGCGTATGGCACGATAATGTCAATATCTGATGATTTGCTGATATCACCCCTTGCAATCGAACCATATACATATGATTGGACCCCCAGCGTTTCTAATTTCTGCATTAGACTCAGTGCTTTCTCTCTAAGATTTGCCAGTAGGGGCCAGTGTCCATCTTCATAGACAACTACCCGATCTTCATGTAACACCTCGGGCTTCTTAGCCAATTCAGTTTACTCCTTCTCCTTGATTTCATCCAATAATTGACAAACCTTACAGACTTTTGCAGGTGTAGGCTCCCCACATACTGAGCATTCTCCAAATTCAAAACTTGGTGAGGTTTCTACAAATGCCTGAGATACAGACTCCCCAGAACGCAGGATAGCAGTCAGTGTACCAGGCCTCTTATGTTCCATTGCATTCAGAAAATCTCGAATATCGTTACGATACGCTTCAACTGAATATGGACAAGGCACATCATGATATGGAATTGAACGATGGTGAGCATAAGCCACAATGTCTCTCTCACTGAGCTCTAATACTGGTTTGACACGCGGTACAAAACCCTTGACTGGACGTTCTCTAGACCGGTTCGTTCGGGCAATTCTGATACTGTCCCCTCTCATCATATTCATTATGATTGTCTGTGCTTCATCATCCATATTGTGTCCTGTAGCTACAACATCAGCACCCAGTTCCTTTGCTGCGGTATTGAGTACGCGTCTTCTAAGAACACCGCAATACGAACAGGCCCCCAGTACTTTGCCATCGCCTCTTATGTTCACAATCTCATCTAAAGGATAATTGAACAAGTCATCAAATCTTCGTACTTCCAGTTTCATGTCAAGGGATTTGGTGAGGTCTCTAGCAGCTTTTAGAGCTTCATCCCTGTATCCATGAATTCCTTCATCGATTGTCAGAGGGATGAGTTCCGATCTCGGATAATTCTTCTCGATTTGATGTAACACATCGAGTAGAACTGCACTATCTTTTCCACCGGAGATTGCTACAACAATCTTATCCTCATCTCTAAACATCTTTTGACGATTAATGGTTTTTCGAACTCTATCGATGGTTGTTTGTTTCAGACATGGTTTACAGAGTCGTTCAGCAGTGTATCTACGCAAGTATATAGCGTTCTTACCACATTTTGAACATCCTGAAGACATACATATAGCTCCGCTTGTAAGTTGAGCTGGAATTACTCTAATTCCAGTTAAGAGTAGTCATTCGGGATATCATGACTCATTCTTGTTTTCAGATTGGATCAAATGAGGGGTCGAATGCATTTTATTTAGTGAAACAAAGACAACTCATTTGCCCTTTGATTTCCCTTTTTCTACAAGCTTTGTGTCCTCAGGGGGGACTCGAATATGTTGAGTCTGGACTGCTATTTTAGAAGTGCGAAAGTTTGCAGCATGAACAACGTCATCAATAGTCCTATGCCAATCAGCAGGTGACAATTTTGAATGGAGGTCTCTGAATGAATCAGCAAGGCGTTCTACACGAGCTAATGATTCTACTCTATCTGTAGAAAGACGCCTCTCGTCAAAGAGTAGTAGTGCTTGACCTTTTAGCGCCTCCCAATCAGTATCACCGTTAGATTGAAGGATTATCTTTATTCTTGCAAGCGGTTCTTGCCATGAACCGGGAAGGAACATAGAGAGATAATCTGTAAATGCCCTTCTTGCTCTTTCACGGACATTGTTTGTAGATGTAATCTGTGGAGTAATCATAATAATTCATTTGATATTACGAATAACTGCTTATAACCTGCTATAACATTTTGAGAGCGAATCTCAACTGTTCATAACTTCTATGTTCCACCCTTCCCTTGGCAGTGTCACCACATCTCGAATTCCTAGAAATTCGAAATTAGCAAGGGCTTTGTCTGTTCTCATCGGGATGGAATCCCTCCTACAGTCCTGGCTTCCTCCTCCTGTACCGATGCTGGTGTATCACTTCCAGCTACAGAGAGGC
>Ga0114923_10000619_pt1 | contig 27111 bp, 24 predicted proteins | sample SumtaG_FD_89578 | JGI IMG/M metagenome (GOLD analysis project Ga0114923, IMG submission 89578) | Deep subsurface microbial communities from Indian Ocean to uncover new lineages of life (NeLLi) - Sumatra_00157 metaG | ecosystem: Environmental > Aquatic > Marine > Oceanic > Sediment | place: near...
CCAACATAGAAGGGGTTTTTATTAATATGTTTTGCGCTAAGGGTGGCATGTGGAGTATTGACAAAATAATAGAAGATTCAACGGCAACGTCAAAACCAATTTTCGTCAATTTAATTGGAGATCCAAGAGAAATTAAGCGTGTTTCAAGGAAATTGAATCAGCATAAAATCCCAAATTTTTTAAGTTTAGAGGAAATGGTGAAAAACTTCTCGATACTGTTTCAAGAATCAAGAAATAAAAGAAAAGAATATTAAATCTTAAAATTTAATATTTTTTTTTTTAATTATTTTGTTATTGCCATCATAAAAACAGGATAACATGTAAAATCTCATTCTTAAAAAATCACCCTTTTTGAAGGAATTGAGTGATTCTATCACAAAAACTAAAAAATTAAAATATCAGCTTAGATTTATTCAAACTATAAAAGATTAAACTTATTAATTCTTATTTTGGTTTTAAAAATGGAAGTTACGAGCAAAAACGATAAGGAAAAGCATTTTCGATATAAGGGTAAGACTTTTATGGGTTATCTTTATCCTACAAACTCCTTGTCAATTTCTACTATTGGTATTTTTGCCGCCTTAATATGCGTTTTAACAATGCTTATAGCTATACCTATTCCGGCAACCCAAGGATTTATTAATATAGGAGATGCTGGTGTGATGATTGCCGGGCTATTATTAGGCCCAGTGATAGGTGGTTTAGCAGGGGGAATCGGCTCTGCTTTAGCAGACATATTTTTAGGATACACTATTTATGCTCCTGCGACTTTGATTATTAAAGGATTAGAAGGATTTGTTATAGGAATAATTGCGAATCCTAGGAAAAATAATCAAAAATTGACAATAAGAGATATAGTAGCTGTAATTGCAGGAGGCTCTATTATGGTAACTGGCTATTTTATTTATGAACTTATTCTTTTTGGATTCCCTGCTGCCTTATATGAATTTATTTTGAATGGATTAGTACAATTCGGATTAAGTGCGCTTATAGCTCTGTTTTTTACTAGAACCTTTCGAAAAAATATTATTGATAGTTTACCTCAAGTATTTGATAAAATATTTGTTCTCGAAATAACTGAAAACGATTAATAACACATGAAAAAAAAAATTGAAACTATTATGGAAAAAGTAAATATATTGGTATTGATTTGTGGCGGGATTTTAATAACGGTTATGGTATACTATATCGTCCTTATGATAATGGATGCAATTGATATGTATTAATAAACAATATTCTAATCATTTGGAAATATTTTCTTACTTTTTGTTAGTAACTAACTTATTTGAAGCGTAAGCTGTGAAAATTTTATCAAAAAAGAGACCTAATTAAGAAGTGTATAAGAATTACTGATAAAAATAAAAAAAAAGAACTTAATAGGATATTATTGTACATAAGTACTTGATTTTGTTAAACGTTTTTCTGCTTCACTAACAATTTTTTCAATTATATCCTCTACACTATCTATACTTTTAACAAGCCCTGCACTCTGACCCAATAGAAGAGCTTTATCTTGTATATTTCTTTTTGTGACATAACCATAATGACTAGCTTCTTCAATCATATCTTCCACAGTCAATTTTTTTTCTTTAGCCATTTTTTCTGATTTACCAACGTAACCGTGCTTAAGACTATATTCATTTTTCCAAAGTCTAATTGGTCCGAGCATACCTGAGACAGTAACAGTATCTTCAGCATTAGCAGGGGGTATAATATTTTTATAAGCTTTTGGAAATTCACACTCTTCTGACGCAATGAATCTGGAACCCATAACTATAGCTCCTGCCCCCATTGATAAAGCAGCTGCTAGTCCTTGACCGGTTGCAAACCCTCCGCATGCAATTAACGGAACATCAGGATATTTTTCGGTGACTTGTTGTAATAGCACTAAAGTACTAATTTCCTCATAGGATTGATGACCTCCCCCCTCACTTCCAGTACATACTAAGCCATCTACATTTGAGGCAATAGATTTATCAGCAAGCCATAAAGCAGGAGCAACGTGAAAATGTTTAATGTTCGAGCCACTTTGTTTTAGTTTTTGAAAACTTTTTGATTGGGGTAGCACTCTTGAGGACCCCGCACTAGTTACAATATATACACATTGTTCCTTTATTTTCGGATTACTCATAATAAATTCTGGGATCTCTGAGCACATTTTCTCGACATCTAGTTGTACTCTAGTAGTTCGTATATTAACTCCAAAAGGATTATCTGTATGTTCTGCTAAATATAGCAGATTCTCCTTCATATCTTTTCGAGATTGTGTATACATTTCTTCTGAACCAATCGGGGAATCATGCCCAATAACCCCTATACCTCCCGCCTCAGAAACAGCTAGGGCTAATCCTCTTAGCCCGCTTCCTCCCATAGGTGCCTGGATGATTGGGTGCTTCATACCTAACATTTCTGTAATATTCGTTTTTAAAACCATTTTTCTTCACTGAATTATTATAAATTTAATTATTATTGAAAATTAATACCAGAAATTAAATTTTAGGAAATATAACTATTAGCTTTTTTTAACCTCTTCTCTGCTTCACTTACAACAGATTCTATTATATCCTTCGCACTTCTTTCGATACTATTTATAAGACCAATCGTTTGACCGATTAAAAGAACCCGACTATGCAAATTTTCTTCACTAGCATCCCTCCAGTGTGACATATAATCCATCATCTCCTTAATAGACATTGCTTGTTCTTCCGCTATCTTAGCAACTTTGTCCACTACTTGACCGTGATGAAGAGTATATTCATTCTTCCAGAGTCTTACTGGACCAAGAAGTCCTGAAGTTAACACAGTATCTTCAGCGTTGGCGGGGGGTATAAGGTTTTTGTAAGCTGGTGGAAAAGTGCTATCGGTACATGCAATGAATCTAGTTCCCATAACTATAGCGCCAGCACCGCCAGCTAAAGCAGACGCTAATCCCTGCCCTGTAGCAAAACCTCCACATGCTATAACAGGGATATCTGGATATCTCTGTGTAACTTGTTGCAATAATACCAACGTGCTTATTTGTTCGTAGGATTGATGACCCCCTCCTTCTCCTCCAGTAACAACTAGGCCATCAACACCTGATGCAACGCATTTATCGGCAAGCCATAATGCTGGTGCAACATGAAAGTGTTTTATGTTGGAACTTGATTTTAATTTTTGGAAATTTTTTGACTGAGGTAACAATCTTGGACTTCCCGCACTTGTAATTGCATATACACATTGCTCTCTTAATTTTGGATTACTAAAGATAAATTTTGGTATATCAGAGCATAGATATTTAGCATCTCGTTGCAATCTTCCTGTTCTCAGATTAAACCCAAACGGTTTATCAGTATGTTCAATAACATATTCTAACTCTTTTTTCATATCTATCCTTGCTTTTAGTGATGATCCTGGAAAACTCCAAGGAGCTCCATGACCAATAACGCCCATACCTCCCGCTTCAGAGACTTTCATAGCAAGTTTTTTTGTAATTTCTGGACCCATAGGTGCTTGAAAGATTGGATGCTTTATTCCAAACATTTCTGTAATATTTGTTTTTATAACCATATTTTTTCACTTTTTAATTTAATACGCTTTTTTTGATGACAAAATATAACGGATTTTATAAAAATTGCTAAAATAAATTATTAGTAATATATAAAGAGATCTCTTAAATAGAGTTTTTCTGAGGGGAATTGCAATTTTTATTAATAGAAACCTTCTTTATAACAAATAAGGAAGGAAATTTTCTTTCTATGAAAACAAACAAAAAAAAATAACATCAAAAAATGCCTCCAGATATTATATGTTTGGGTGAATTGTTAGCTGAACTTTTGCGAACAGAAGTAAATATGCCTCACGGGAAGATCGGATTATATAAAGGTCCTTTTCCAAGTGGAGCACCGGCAATATTTATAGATTGTGCTGCTCGAATGTCAAAATCTCTTAATTTTTCTACGGGTTATATCGGAGTAATAGGTGATGATGAATTTGGAGGTATTATTGTAGAAAGATTAAAAAAAGATGGAGTAGATGTCTCTCAAATTAGAACCGCTGACGATATAACAACTGGCATTGCATTCAATCAATATAATTCAGATGGTTCTCGAAAATTTATTTTTGCTGCTGGTGCTGCAGGAGATACGACTCCCCTGGATATAAAAGAAGATTATTTTAATGACGTTAAAAGTTTGCATATCACAGGAAGCGCTCTTTCAATTAGTGAAAATTCCAAAGAAGCTTGTTATAAAGCCCTAAAAATTGCCAACGAAAAAAATCCCAATGTAGTAATATCATTTGATCCAAACCTTAGACCAGAAATGTTAGATATTAACTCAATTTTAAAAATTTGTAAGCCCGTTTTAGATTCTACTACAATTTTGCTACCCTCAGGAGAAGAGGCAGAAATGTTAGCAAGGATAAGTGGTGAAATAAAAGCATCAAAGAAATTATTAGAAATGGGACCTAAATTTGTAGTGTTGAAACAAGGTAAAGAGGGTTGTACGGTTTTTAACAAAGATCATCAAGAAGGATTAAAAATTAATGGATATAAAGCAAATGAAATGGATCCAACTGGAGCAGGGGATTCTTTTGATGGAGCATTTATTATTGGATATTTAGCAGGATGGGAATTAGAAAAAACTGCAAGGTTCGCGAATGCTGTAGGTGCATTGAAAGTAGAATATTTTGGACCAATGCCTGAAACTACTTATGAAGAGGTATTAAACCTTATGGAAAGCAACCCCTGAAAATCTATTTCGACTATTCTAATTTTTCTTTTAGATGCAGGGAATAGACATCGACATCGGTTATTTGATTATCCTTAATAGTAAAATACCGAAAACCTGGAGGTTTAAACTTAGTTTTATATGATAAAGGACCTACCGCTTGTGTTTGAAAAATAAATGGTTTGTTAACATCAAACCAGCTTTTAAGGTCTAAAGGATTTTTAAAAGTTTTAAGAACATCTCGATATCGAGAAGTGTAAATTTCACATGGAATTTCAATATAAACAGGAAATCCATAAAATCCAAATTTTGTAAATTCAGTTTCATCTCCTTTAGCCTCTTTTAATCTGAACTCTTTTAGAGTATGGGTGTGGCCACATAGGATTAAGTCTACTTTTCTTTTGATAATTTTATCCGAACCAGTTAGTATTCTTAGAAAATCTGCCCAATTATACATAATTGTTTGATATTTCAAATTTATAATTTTATCAAGGCGGCTATGTCCGATATAATTTTTTAGATTAGCCTCATAAAAGTCAGACCATTCTAACTTTCTCTTTAAACCGAATTTTTTCCTTAGTTTCCTCCTTTTGAAGTAGCTTAAGTTTGGCGATACCGGAGGAGTATGCAATACAATAACGATCTTTTTATCTTGAGACAATTGAATATAAGATCTTAACAAATCTATCTGATAATCTTTGAGTCCTTTAGTACTTGGAGCACCTTTTAGTAAATCATGCATATCAGCAATGGAATCTTGCCCCGTGTCAAGAAATATGAAATCATAAAAATCACCAATTTTTACCATATAATTTAGATTAGGATTTAAATACCTGAAATATGTCTTTAAAAATTTATTTCTTGAATACAAAATTTTGTAATACTGATGAAATTTGATATCATCATATCCTTTAACCTCTCTGTTTGTCATTCCAAAAATTTTATGAATACTATCAAAACTTAGGCTATAGTGCCCCTTACGATAGTCATGGTTCCCAACAATTGTAAAAATTGGTGCGAAAATTTCCTGTTTATTGATAATCTCGCCATCCATAAACTCTGGTTTATCATCTAAACCCCTATTTAATCCAAGTAAAATTTCTATAAATACAAAGAAATTATTTTTATACAGGTTGTTACTTTTAGCAATTTCAACAAAATCCACTAAATCTCCTGTAAATAAAACAAAATCTAACTCATTCTGCTTAACTTGTTCATTAATATATTTAATTAATTTCCTTAGACTATAATTAAAATTATATTTCGCAGTACCTAATTCATTAATCTTCTCTTTTTGAAATCCAAATTTAAATTCGAAATCTCTCTTTAAAATAAAAGGGATTTCTTTTAATGGTCTTATTTTGCTATCTTTTCTCTTATTAATTTTTTTCTTAGCCTTATCTTTTAAATATTTCGAAATAGCATCATTTCTGTAGGCGACATGTAAATCAGTCGCATGAATAAATCTAAAATTTGCCCAATCCTTATCAAAAATCGCAATGCTATGATAGTTAATTTTGTTTTCTATTCTATTTGGTAAATCGTGAACTATGTCACATAATACTGAGGATCTTTTAAAATCTTTAAATATAGTGTCTATCTCTTTAATTCGTTTAATTTGGAACTTAACTCTATAAAGATTTTTTCGCTCTCCAAAGATGTTATCTATTTGAAGTATATTTTCATATAGATCCATTTCGACACAAGTTTCTTCCTTTAATATATCTTGCTCCTCATCAAAATCTATTTCCTCAATTTTTTCAATTTCTGAAATTTGTAGAGGATACCTTCCCCCTCTTCTTTTCTCGAAATCTCCAACATCTTTTAAAATTGGTTGGATATAGATATTCAGATGGAAAAAATCTAAGATTTCCTTAACTTTTTGATCCGGAATGGTAACTATTAATGCTTCAAAAAATACCTGCTTATTTACAATCCCTTTTTCATCTTTATAATCCTTAAGATTTATTAGCACAGGATGTCCCATATTAGGTTTAATAATAATAGGATAATCTTCCTTCTTTAAATCTAAATTATACATTTTTAAGAGTGAATTTATAAATTTGAGAAATTGTCAGTAAATAATTATACATAATCAGTTTTAGAAATTAATAATATAATTGTGTTTTAAAACTTAAAGTTCACCGAATTTCTGAAGCGATAGTTAGTAAAAATTGATTTTTTAAATAAAGCAGTGTCTAATCCATAATATTCATTAATGATTTGAATATTATGATAACTATGATAGAACGTTTGTATCAGCCAGATTTTAGAAGTATCTTTGGAGAAAAATATTCAAATGCTTTTCTCTATAGTCAAATAGATTCATTGGTCTGGCCTATTTTTAAAAATATGGAGATTTCTGACCAACTGCAAAATCTTCTGAAATTAAAAAACGTGGATGGACATGAATATTTTTATCATAGGAAAATTACAATAGAAGATGAAGAAGTTGAACTAAATTGTTCTAATATTGATCTAGCACTGATTCAAGGGATGGATTTAGGAAGAGAATATGGAATCTCAAATACTGATGTAATATCCGCAGTAAAAAAAAAATCTAACGTTTTTAGAGGAATTCTTTCTTATGATCTTTCCAAGAATATTTCTCAAGGGGATATTTTATCCCAATTAAAAGATATTGAAAAAGATATACAAATTACTGGAATAGTCTTATACCCTTCATATACTAAATTAGACCTTACAAGTGATAACAATTCATCATTAAAAGATTTATTAGTTTATTGTAAAAATACTAATAAATTCATAAAAATTGACATCGGAAATTTATTTCTGCCGAATAATTATCCAGAATTCACTTCATATGAAAAGTTGAAATCTTTTTTTTCGAAAAATGCTGAAAATATCTTTATTTTAAGTGGTCTGGATGTTTCCGGCGATTTTTTTTTATATTACCAATTATTAAAATATTATGATAATTTATGGATTGAAATAGATCCAAGAACATTTGGAGGGATGACACCAACAGATTGCTTTAAGCAAATATTTATGTTAAAAGGATTTATTCAGAATTGTTGGAGTAGATTAGTGATAGGTAGCGCCTCTCCAACATTAGAAATTTCTCAAATGGTAAGAGGATTTTTAGAAGCTACAGAGAATCTGTCGTTCTCTCAAAATTGTATATTAAGAACATGGGCTTTTCGAAATATAAATAGATTAAATTTTTCTGTATTTCCTCCTAAGAGAAATGCTGATTTAAACCTATTCAATACGCTATTAAATGTTGATCAAAATAAAATTATTGAAAATGATAATGAAATAAATATTATTTATAAAATACAACTTAGGTCCTATAGTATCACTCAATTAATTTTTATAACTGATATAATAAAAAATATTTTTAATAAGACTTTAACAGATTATCCATATTTACAAGATGGTGAAATTTTTATTAGATCTTATCACACTACAACCTCATTATTTATTAATGAGCACGAGTACGGCAATTACCTTGACCTTCACTACAAGTTTGCTGAAATCTCTAAAAGAGATAATTCACAATTTTTACATACTGTAAAAGCTTTAGAAAATCGCGCAGATTTTAATCATTACGACCATGAATTAGCAAGTTTTTTTGGAATAAAACAATTGATCCTTCCAATATTAAACAGAAAATTAGAAATTGGAAGCCGTGAGAATTTTTATGTCTTAGTAACATTTGGTCCAAGAACTTTTCAATTATTCGTTAAAGTTCATTTATTAAAGAAGTAAAATAAAAAAGAAGGTTAAATAATTTAAAATCTGATTTTTTTCCAGTTCTTGCATGTAAATCTTATTATAAAGGTGTATGGACTGAACGCACAGCTAATCATGGGCCATTTGCTGTATTTAGTAAGCTAAAATATGCCAAAAAGTTTATGAAATCTGTTGGAATAAAATAATGTTCATAATATTAAATTAATGAAAGGGGGGGTTAATGTTTCTGTTCACTCGTGATTCACAGATAAGGACATCAGCGATATCTTACAATCCGGTCAAAAGAAACAAGAACCCCATTTTTTTTTAGGGAATTCTCCAAGTCATGTTATAAAAAATTTTCCTTTATAAACTTATTGCTCTTTAGTCCTATTAATTGAAACAAAAAACGAGAAAAATCAAAAGTTTATATAGGTCGAATCGGTATAATTCTTAAGGATCCTTAAAATTTGATTGAATAAAATGAATAGTTATTTAATTAACACATTATCTATCTATATCGTAAATCGATTTTTATATATAAAAGAAAATTAAGTTTTAAAATCCAAAATTCTATTTACATATTACTTAATATTATAATAAAAGTATGACTTATAAAAGCGATAAAATGGCTAACGAAGAGCAAGACGAGAAGAATAGTAAATCCAATAGTAAACCAGATAAGGAGGTTGAAAAGATAGATAAAGAATTCTTATCTAAAGCAAAAGATTCGCGTGATATGATTGATAAAAAACTAAGAACCTTTGAAAATTCTATTGAGGATATAGAGGAAACAATAAAGGAAGAAAAAGCGAATGGTGTTGAAAAGGATAAGAAGACTGTTAGTGAAATAGAAGAAGAAATTGAAGAAGCACAAAAACAGTTTGATTCTATCAATAAAAAGATTGCCGACAAAATGGATTATCTTTCAGCAATTGAAGAAAAAATTACAGAACTTGAAGAAAATTACAATCGTAAAATCGAAGAAACTAAGAATTTGGAAGAACAGCAAAAAATTACAAAAGAAAGTAAAGAAACTTTAGATGAGGAATATCAAGAATTATTAAGGAACAACGAACAATTAGTAAAAGCTTATGACAATCGTCAAGTTGATTTGATTGTTCTAAATGATGGTATTAAGGAAAAAGTTGCTACCCAAGATGAGTTAAGAGCTAAAATATTAAAAATGAATAAAGATATCGAAGAACAAGAAAGTAAACTAGAAAAACAGAGAGAAGAAGCAGAAACGCTTGACAAAAAATTAAAAAGTCTTAGAACTGAAAATGAGAATATTAAAGTCACTATTGAAAAGAATAAGATTGAACACCAACATTCTAATAATTTAATTGAAGCTAAAGAAGATGAGATAAAACTTTTAAATGAACAGCTTGAGAAAAAAGAAGGTAGATTAAAAAATTTTGAGGAGTTAAGCAAAGAGTATAATGAGGGTTTTCCTGAAATGGAAAAGCAAAAGCAGACATATACAGAACTTCTCGAAAAATATAAAGTTCAACTCACAGAAAAACAGCAGAAAATGATTGGAATTGAATCTCGAATACAACAGTTATCTGATTCCTTGGAATCCTTAGAAGAACAAGTTACGAGTAAGGAAAATTTGATAGAAGTTAGTGAAAAAAGGTTGGAAGATATAAAAAATGCGATCGATATATCAACAAATGAATATTCAGAACGGGAAGAGAGAATTGTCGCTTTAACAGAAAAAATTGATGATATTACACCCGAATATGAAAGGTTAGTTAAAACAAAGGATATTATTGAAGAAAGCATAACTGATTCCCGCGCAATATTTCAAGAATTAAAAACAGAATTAGAATCCCAAGAAAAAGAAATACGAGATAAGGAGAGTAGAATTCATAGATTAGAGTTATTATCCTTTATTTATCGGGCGTCTAAATTCTTTGGTGGAATTTTAATTGGACTTGGAATTCTTTTTGTAATATGGGTTGTAGCTATCGTAAGTTTTGGTAATATAGATAATACCATTATATTTTGGTTATTAATAATCGCTGCTGTTTCATCAATAGCTTCAGGAGTATTTCATCTACTGAAGTCATAAAAACTAAAATTATTTAATAATAGTAGGTAAACTTTAATTTAGGAAATAAAAAACTATACATTTCAGATGATGTAAGGTTTGACCGGACAACCTCAAGAAGAATTAAAACCAGAACCTAAAAAATCAACTGTATCTCAAGGTGTATTATACGGAGTAGGCTGTGGGATAGGTGGCTCGATTTTCGTCTTATTAAGTACAGGCATTAGAGTTGCAGGTCCTGGTGTAATGATCAGTTTGCTTCTTGGAGGAATCTTAATATTCCTTACGGCTTTAAATTATTCTGAACTTTCAACAAGTTTACCTCTTTCTGGAGGAGATTATAATTTTGGTAAGGAAGGGGTTGGGGGATTCTTTGCGTTTATTATAGGTTTTTTTCTATGGATAGCAAATATAGCAACATGTTCCTTTTCTGCACAGATATTTGCCTTAACTATTGAAATCTTTTTCTTATCTCAGATCCCATTCTTATCTCGGATCACGGTTCTACCTATCGCGATATTTACGGTGTTATTCATTAGTATTGTTTTCTTTAGAACTCAAAGATTTGCTATGAGAACCTTATTAATTTTAACAGTCACCCTCATTTCAATATTTTTAGTTTTTATTATATCAGGATTATTTATCTCACCTATTACAAATCCTTCTGGGTATGATCCTAGTTATATTTATTCTGGAACAAGTATTTTCGGAGTTTTTCAAATGTTTGCCTTATTATTTATTTTTTTCACATCAATTACATCAAATCTAGCTTATTTTAATTCAGATTTAAAAAATCCTTCCAAAAATATTCCCAAGGTTAATATACTAGCGATTTTGTTAACATTGGTAATCTATCTATCAATTACATTCGTGGTTCTTATAAATCTCGGTAATAGAGCCGGGAGTTTAGGTGACTCGCCAGTTTTATTAGCAGAAGTGTTATTCGATATATTAGGTCCATTTGGTTTTTATCTTATGGGTGTTGCTTTATTAATATCAACCTTAATTGCTATGAATGCTGCTATAGGGTCAGCAGTAAATGTATTACAAGCACTTGCCAGAGATAATTATGTTCCAAAAAAACTTGCTAAAATCAAAGAAGATTCTGATTTACCTATAAATGCTCTCATAGTCACTACTGTTATCGCATTGTTATTTACCTATTTAGCAATAAGTTTTGCTGATATCGGAATTACAGCAGAAATCACAATTTTCATTTACTTCTTTGGGCTAGCTTTCGTTAATTTTGCCTCTGTTAATTTAAGATACAAAAGAAAGGAACTTGCCCGCCCTTTTAAAGCTCCCTTTTTTCCATACCTTCCTATAATAGTAGGTTCTACATGCTTGTTTCTAGCATTTATTTTGGAACCCACAGCAATTATTTTAGGAATAATTTTTTTCGCTATTGCAATGAGTTATTACTTGCTTACGATTGCTGATCGTTATTCGATTGTTATAACATTAGCAGGTATAAAACTTTTAGCCATTGTTCTTATAGGAACTTTTATTTGGGTCATTAATAATATGAGCACGTTAAAAACACCTATTCAAGGATTTGATATTTTCTTCACTGCAGTTTTACTACGAGTTTTAATTATTATTTGCATTTTTACTTTAGGTACTGTTTTTCTTGATATAATTCCTCTCAGAGAAGTTGTTTATTTTTATGTTAAAAGAATTGATAAAGAAAAAGTAGCAATCAATGTCGGAGTTGGCCAAATAATTGAATTAGATGAGAGTCGAACAAAAATGATTCATAGTGCTAATTTTGTAATAGCAGTATTCCAGCTAGTTTCTTCAGGCTTCATGTTCTATTTAATTTATCTATTTGGATTGAATATAATTTCTATTGAACAAATAACGATAGGAAATATAATTATCGGGAATAACATGGCAGATTATTTTTTTAATGTATGTTTATTCTTTTTAGCCGTTTGTCTCTTGATTAGTGGGATGTTATTGATTTATTTAAATCAAAAACTAATTTAAAAAAGATAAACTTCTGATATTTAATGGAATTCCCCAAAATAAATCTGCACACTCATACGATATTTTCTGATGGTAAGAATAGCATTAAAGATATTGTAAATAAAGCTTTAGAATTGGGAATAAATTACCTTGCTATTACCGACCATTTTACTAATTCTTGGAAGTCCGGAATAATGACTAATTTAGATTCAAGAGATAAAATTGAAGATTATTTAAATGAAATTTCTGAATACCAAGAATTTTTAATTGATAATAATAAAAGTTTAAGACTTTTTAAAGGAATTGAAGTAGATCTATCAAGTTCTGCAAACTATATAAAAAGACTAATTAATCCTACAAAGTTTGACATAATTATTTTAGAATATTTAGAAACCCCCGAGGGTATTGCCTTTGTTAGAAATTTGATTGACCAATGGAAAAAATCTGTATCACCCCCAAAGGATTTTCCTTTAATTGGCCTCGCTCATTTTGATCCATCTAATTTTATTTATGATAGCCTCAATGTATTGATACAATTTTTAAAAGACTATAACATATTTTTTGAATTTAACTCTAGGTATCCACAGTATTATTCATGGCGAAATGAGATGTTTTTCAAAAAATTAAAAGAATTTAATATTCTGGTAGCAATCGGAAGTGATTCGCATAGTTCAAGAAGTTTGGATAATATATTAGACCCCCAAATAATGATAAAAGCATATAATCTCGAAAGTAATTTAGAAAGGTTTATTAGCGATTTAAAAAAAAGATAAAATATGGAATCAGATCTAGAGAAAAAAATTGATTTAGCTGCAAAATGGATTGCAGAATCCGAAAGACTAGTTATATTTACAGGAGCAGGTATATCTACTGATAGCGGGTTACCTGACTTTCGCGGCCCAGATGGGATGTGGACAAGAAGAGATGCTGGGTTACCTCCACCGAAATCTCCAACATGGGAGAGTGTATCTCCTAATCAAGGTCATTATTTAATAGTAGAATTATTAGAAATAGGTAAATTAGATTATTTGATATCTCAAAATGTTGATGGGCTTCACGCAAAATCAGGGATCCCGTTTGAGAAATTAGCAGAACTTCATGGAAATCTTTACTTCATGAGATGTTTAAGCTGCGGAAAAAAGTTAACTTTCGAAGAAGCGGGATGGAATAAGAGATTACATGGTATGGGATTCAGAACATCAAAACAACGAGCGAGACATCCAAGATGTCCTGATTGTGAAGGGCGATTAATTAATAGCATAGTAAATTTCGGTGATCCCCTCCCTGCTGACGAGTTGAATGAAGGAATGAGACGGTCAGCCGAAAGTGATGTATTCTTCGTAATAGGCTCGTCTTTAGTAGTCTATCCTGCCGCAAGTATGCCTGGAGTAGCTCAACAGAATGGTGCAAAATTAATAATTTTAAATCAAGGAGAAACTCCATATGATAGAAACGTTGATTTAAGATTCTCTGAGTCTATTGCTGATGTATTACCTCCCATTGTTGAAAGGGTAAAGCGCTTATTGAATGTATAATAAAATATTTTTTTATTATTTATATTATTTAAGTCTATAATAGTTTTAAAATCCAAAATGGTGTTTAATATGGAAAAAGATCTAGAAGACAAGATAAATATAGCAGCGAAATGGATAGCTGAATCTGAAAAGCATGTAATATTTACGGGGGCAGGAGTATCCACTCACTCTGGATTACCTGACTTTCGTGGTCCAGATGGAGTGTGGACGAGAAGAGATGCAGGGTTACCCCCACCAAAATCACCTCCATGGGAAAGCGTAAAACCAAATATCGCTCATTTTTCTATTGTAGATCTCTTAAAAATAGGTAAATTAGACTATTTGATTTCGCAAAATGTTGATGGTCTTCATGCTAAATCAGGTATTCCTTTTGAAATAATGGCAGAGCTCCATGGAAATCTCTATTATATGAAATGCCTAGATTGTAATAAAAAGATGCTTTTCGAAGAGGCTGGATGGGATAAAAATATATGGGGCAGAGGAATGAGGCAAAGCGGGTCTAAGAAAGGCCAGCCGAATTGCCCACATTGTAACGGAAGATTAATTAATAGCATAGTAGATTTCAGCGACCCTCTCCCTCAAGATGAAATGTATGAAGCAATGAGGAGATCTGAAGCTTCTGATGTTTTTTTTGTAATTGGGTCTTCTTTAGTAGTTACTCCTGCCGCAAACATGCCTGGAATAGCTAAACAATCAGGATCTAAATTAATCATCTTGAATAGAGGGGAAACCCCTTATGATGGTGCAGCAGATTTAAGATTTCATGACGATATTAATGATGTACTTCCTCCAATTGTTGAAAAAGTTAAAAATTTATTAAATAAGGATTAATATTTTTTAGTTTTATTTTTTTAATTTTATACTCGTTTAATTCTAAACTCTCTTCTTCATAATATATAAAAAATTAGCTATTTAATTCTTCCATAAATATCTTTATTTCTATCTATTTCTTTAAGAATTTTTCTTCCTTCCTTATTCAGCAATGATAAAGTTATTTCACTTTTTCTGCTTAATGAACCGATAAATATTGGTTGGTTATCGGCATAAATCTCGATATTTTGGCTTGCAAATTCAGGAGCAGCTCTCAAAATTAATCTCCCTTCTTTAACATTTGCATCGAGTTCTATTCTTTCCTTTTTAGGACCTCCTCGTCTTCTGGACGAAAAATCTTTGGCTCTATCATAATCTCTTTTTAATCCTCTCGATTTTATTGGATTAATAGGATTTATCACTACGTCTTGTCCGAAAGAATAGATTTCAAACGAAAGTTGACCATTATTAAAATCTCGAACTTCCACTACGGGGCGTGCTAGATCTTTATCTCTAAACCCATGGGGGACTTTTACTGTCATTTTTAAGGTTAAAACAGCCCCAATATCCCCTCCTTCTATGAAAATGATCGTATCTATAATAGAGGGGAGCATCCCAAGTTCAATGCGCCCTATAAATCTTTGGATTGCATCAATGGCTGAGGAGGAATGTACAACACCTACCATCCCTACTCCAGACAACCTGAAATCACCGTAAATTTCAAAGTCCTTTGTGGTTCTAACTTCATCAAAGATTGTAAAATCTGGTCTTACTAATAATAAAATATCCGCTGAATTCTCAAGGCTTCCTTCTAATTTAGTATATTGAGTAATTTCGGGTCTCACTTGCAAATCTCTTACGCTTTCTAGAGTTTTTACGACTTTATCATGTTCTAAATAATAATTTGCTAAGGCCGCTGAAAAAGTGGATTTGCCGGCTCCAGGTGAACCAGCAACTAATATTCCTTCAGCGGTTTTTAACCGTTCTTTGAGTCTTTTATCAATGGAATAATCATTTAAAGTTAAACTTACAAGAGGACGTACTGCTGTGATTTCTACATCATTAGAAAATGGAGGGCGAGTAATCACGATTCTAAATTCTCGCATTTGGGCTACTACTGCTCCTTCCTTTTCGATTTCTATGAAAGAATGCTCATCTTCTCTAACATTTTCAATAATTTCTAGTGCTATATCTTCTATTAATTCAGAAGAAATAGGTTCATCAGAAACTTTTTGTAAACGCCAATTACCTGGACTACCCTTTTTTGCATATGGGGGTAAATTGCGTTTAAGATGGACACTCATTGTCTCTTCATCAAAATAAGATAGGAGTTTAAGTGAAGGAGGTAACATTTCTGTTCTAGCTTTTTTTTCCCAAGCAAACATTACCTCTAGGCCTTCAAAGACACCCATGTCTCCTTGAATTCTGTCTGCAGTTATTAGAACGGCATTATTTTGGAAGGCAGACTCTCTAATTAGAGCATCTAATTCTCCTCCAGGCGCCATTTTTATTTCTTCTCTTGTAGGGCGTTTACCTATAATATTAAGGGTGATCTCACCATCATCATGTAGTTTTCTAAGGCGTTTTAATACATTTAGGCCAAAAAAACCAATTTCCTTATGAATATTAGTCCTATATTCTACTTCAGCAAGAACTATGTTTGAAATTTGAATTTCAGGTTTATCGCCCAGTTCTCCATCTTTAATTAGGTTAATTATTTGACCATTAAAAATGACAGACGTATCACATGCATATTTATAAGACATTGTCTTGATCAGATTCTTTTTCCTTATTCAATAACTGAAATTTTTTAACACTATAATAAATAGTTTTGCTTAATCTATCAACAGTTGCTACTATTAAGTCTTTTCGAGAACTCATAGCAACTCTTGAAATTTTATCTAAATCTCTTAATTCAATTGGGGTTCCTTCATAAACAGGATAGATAAGAAACTTAGCAGCATCCTCTTCAAAATTAGCACCTCTTTTAAAAACAAGGAATTCAATTCCATCTCCATAACCGGGTCTAACAATATACCCTCTTTTTCTTAAATCCATGTAAATAGTATATTTTTGCCATAGTCTATTGTCATACTGAATAAAATATTCTAGCAATTTCTCAAAATTATATTGTTCTTGGTTTTTATTGTTATTTTCCCATATAAGTAATCTATTTCTTTCGATTAAAAGAAGTACTTCGATTGGGTCTAATACTAACGTTTCCTGACCTTCTTCAGTTTGCTCAAGATTTCCAATATATGAATTTCTAAAAAATTCATCAATACCTTCACTATCGGAAATAATCACTTTATCTTCCTTTATAATTCCCTCGAATTGAGCTTTCTCTATAGGTTTTTCAGTCATATCTTAGTATATAATTATAATCTCTACCTAATGAATTTAACTATATCTATCTCATGTGAAAGATTAATTTAGAATTGATAATTTCCTTAAATAATTATGAAAGAAATGGCAGAAAAGATTTTCAATCTTTTAAAGGATTCTGAAAAAGTTGTATTCATGGGCGTAGGCGAAGAAAAACTAACAGATGATGGAGTAGGCCCTTATATAATATCAGAGCTTTTAGAATATGCTAGTGAGAGTATTTTATTTATTAATGCAGGGGTTGATCCAATGGCGAGAATCAATGAAATTATTGAGTTTAAACCAACTCATTTAGTTTTAATTGACACTTGTACTTATAATGGACCTCCTGGAACCGTAGCTCTATTGGAGAGAGAACATTTAGCTGAATATGTCCCTATTTCTAGCCACACAATCCCCCTTCATGTAGTTATTGATTTTCTTATTGAAAAACTCCCGGAGTCATCTTTAAGTGTGTTTATGATCGGAATAGTTCCAGAAAGTCTTGAAGGCTTTACAGAACTGACACAATATAAGGAGGGAGAATTAACCCTTGATGAGCTGAATGAAAACGAGAATCTCCCTTTTTTTAGTATCCAGCTTACCAATACTATAAAAAAAGTAGCAGATGACCTTATTGCTACCATTAGAGAGATTATCCAAAGATTATGATATTTTTACTTAGCATCAGTTTTACTTTTAGTAAAATAGTCAACTATAATGGTTATAGCTCTTTCAACGTATTCTTTTTCCTCGGGAGAGACCTCTTCTTTAAACTTTTCCAAGAATTTTAATGCTTTTTCTGCTTGGACAAGATTTCTTACATAATCTGAACCTTTTTCATTAAAAGCACCGCCCCATACCAATACAATCACTATTATTTTTAATTAGATTTTCTTCGATTAACTTCTATTTTTTAGGATTTTTAACAATGTCTTGTAATGGCTTTATAGCTTGCTCCATGGCGCGTCCATAAAATTCTTTTCTGAATTTCTCATTGTTTTGAAGCAATGGGGAAAACATCTCATTCATTTTTTTTGCTTGTTCATCATCTTGGGGGAAATCAAAAAGATCGTGTTCTTCATAATATTTTTTATCCGCTTGGAAAACAAAACCCAATCTTCCATAAATTGCATCCCTGAAAATTTTTTGACCTCCAACAGCTAGAAAAGTACCCGGTTTTATATAATTAGATTTGGAGGATTTTACTAATCTTTTTGCGAAATTATAAATCATAAAATCAATCTCTTTAGAACTACCATATTCATCTGTAATTATATCAACAAGATTACATTCTGAAATTTCTATCATTGCCCGAATAATTTGTCGAAGATTAGGGATCTGACTTAAAGGACCTGATAATAGGTATCCGAATTGTTTACCAATAACCGTTGGAGTGTGTCCATTGAAAAAACTTCTATCGAGTATCATCTTCCATCTGGCTGAAAAATATCTATCCTTCATAGTTAAAGCATGGACTAAAATATCAGGAGTTTTCAATTTTGTATTATAAAATTCCGTAAATCCATCTTTATCTTTATATACACATTGATTATCATACGCACAATGAACACATCCTATACACCCTCCTATGATATCAACTTCATTAATATTTACAACCTCAAAGCTACCACTAAAACAGTTTTGAAATTGTTTGATCATTTTTCCTAAATTTGAATTTTCGTCAGTAGAGTCAGTGAAAACTGTAATTTTCTTCCCCTCCAAATCAATCTTTTCCATTTGGAGTTCGGTTGGATTGTACTCAAATTGTCTATACTTTAAAGGATAAAATCTCTTTGAAGTAGGAAGATTATGTTCAATTGCATTAAAAAACTCATCTGCAAAGCAAATCAAGTTTAGTCTCTGATCTTCCTCAATTAAGTCATACATATCTGCTGAATAATCACCAACAAATTTCATTTCTAAATCTTCGCAAATCCCACTGACATAATTGATAGCAGTAGTGTCGTAAAAATGGATTGAAGTGCACAATAAGGCTGCGTATTTATCCTTGAATACATTTTCTACTTTCCTCTCGTAAATTAGTTCTATAAATCGTTTATATTGGGAAGGAACTAGCAAAATATACAAAGGAAAACCCCAAATAACACCATCTGACGTTCTAATTTCCTCTATAATGGAATTAAATCTTTCCTCGTTTTTCTCAAGAATTTTTATTTGTTGAGCAACGTTTAAGAACTTATATTCATGTTGAGGGAATTTCTTTTGAATATATAATATGTACTGCATAGTAGCACTTATATTCCCTTTAGGACTTCCATTTAATATAGCAATTTTCATTTTAATCTCATACTAAAAGTTTTATGTAATTATGTAATTTCTTAATCCCTTAAAAATTGAATTAAAATAGTGGAAAAGCTTGTTAAAGAAAGAAAAAATAAAAATGAGTATAAAAAAAAATATTTATTGTCCGCCTGCTTGCGTAGCCATTACCGTAATTACATCCTTTTTAGGATGAATTCCAACTTTGGCAAATTTTAATTGGTCCGGCAAAACTTTCCCTTTAAAAATAAACTGAATAGCTAATATTGGGTTAAGTTTGTATTCCCTTTGTACCGACTTTTTAATATCTGCAATAGCGTTATTAGGATCTATTTCAATTATCTTGATTGCCTGATCAGGTGGAACCCCGGTTAATCTAAATCTATATTGTGTAATTTTACATCACATCTTTTTCTATTTTTAAATTTATTATTCAATAAACTATTAGAGTAATATTGTCAGAACTTATAATTAAATATTCTCGTTCGATTCTTCATACCTAAGTCTGCTATTGTATTTTGCCTCCTTTGCTCAAAAGAAATCATTAGACAAATCTCTTTATTAAAAACGAAATGGCTCTGGTTTTGGGCCTGGAGGGCCTGGAGGGCGTATTGGGCCTGGTTGTGGAGGTGGTCGTAGTGGAAATCTATTTAATTGATCTTCAATGTTAGAGATTCGTTTTTCAATATTAATTAACTTTTCTTCTATCCTTTGAATTCTATCTAATAAATTTGGTTTTTCTATTGACATTTCTATATATACATTAAATTTTTCTTTATATTTAATTAATTTCATACTAATAATAAAGATTAATATCGCTAATTTTAACGATCTTAGGTATGGAGTTATTGATTTATTTCATTTGTACTAAATTTATAATTTTAAGTATGGAATAAATATTTAGTCTAAGTCTAAAAAAAAAGTATAGAATTTTAAATATCTTGATTGCTATATTATTAATATGAAAAGCTGGAAGTTCTCAGAAAAGGTAAAAAATGATTTATTACAAAAGGCTTATGGTATCAAAGATAATGATAGGAGGATTTTATTTATTCTAAGAAATTTAGGGCCACAAAGATTTACTAAATTAGTCAAATATTCTAATTTAAGTAGATCCACAGTTTCAAAATATTTAACCTTACACAAAAAAAATGATAATATTGAACAAAAGACTATTACAGATAAAAAGACCAATAAACAATATCAGGGATACTTCATTACTGATAAGGGCATTGAAAAATTAGGCGAGGCGCCTCTAAAATTAAAAGAAGAACTCTTTATGATAAATGAGCTTAAACAGAATGTTCAAAAACTCGAAAATTTAATCACATTTTATAAAGAGATAGGTATTGTTGATTCCTTTATATTTCACATTGTTAAGATTGTTTCGAAAATAGGGGATAATTTCTTCGACATTCAGCAAGATCGAGATCTTTATCTTTCTCTCTTTTATGTATTTTATAATTCAATCTTAGGTCAAGGTGCATTTGCGAGAAAATACTGGGGTTTTGAAGACGCCGACAAGAGATTTTCTGGTTATAAGTTAAATTTAGATCAATTTTGTGAATTATATAATGTAGCACCAGAAGCAATTAATTATTTAGCAAGGCTGAAATTAATAACCAATAAGCTTGGTTTTTTCCTAATTGAGCGAGAAAATGACGATTTTTTCTTTCATGAAGAAGATTTATTAGGAACAACAACTTTACGGATGATCAAAGACCGTTTAATTGATCAAATTATACATTTGGAGTCTGGTTATTACACAGAACTATATAATTTAGATAGTATGGCTAGGGAAATCTCAATTCAATTAAAGGAAATGGGCTTAATTTGGGATGCTATTCAAAATCAATTTGAATTACTAATTTTGAACCTTATTATAAAAAATGCTATTGATATGGGATTTTTAGAAACTGATAGGAAGAAATTTTTAGAAATTATCTCACAATCGAAAGACCTGCCTAAATCAGTAGAAGGTAAAAGACTTAAACAAAATATATTGGAGGGGACTAAAATTCAAGAAAGTTTTAATATCGTTACTGTATTAGAAAGTGAAAACAATAACTAATCCATAGTTCTTAAGAATATCTTAGCCTCTATTTAATAAAATTAAGGAGTTTTTTTACACTCTCCCCTCATGAGAAAATTAGTTTAAGATATTTATGGAAAATTGATTCACTGTATTTTATTAAAAAGCTGAAAAAATAGGAGTTTTTATACCAAACAGAAAAAATTACTATTGAATATTTTTCTCTGCAGTAAGTCCTTATTCCAATATTTCCCCTAAAGACATATAAATCCTAATTAACCATGCTCATAATTCAATTTATCCTAATATCATCAAGTTTTTTCATTCTTCTTCTTTTTCTAAATATTAGATCTGGGATTCAAGAGTTTAAAATAAATAACTATCTTAAATTAAAATTAGAGAATGGGAGGACTTTTATATATGTAAATAATCGAAGATTTCGACAATGCATGTACTTATTATTAAATATACCCGTTGATCGATTGGAAGATGTCGATGAGATAAAATCTATAGATGAAGCAGCAACTAAATTAGATCGTTCCATGGAACGAGGGCATAGGATAGTTCCTCCAGAGACAGAATTTTGGGGGCATTGCTCGAATATCCAAGCATGGGTTGATAACGAATATAATACAAGGATTTTACATCGTAACTTAGCTTTTCCTTTATTGAAAGCGCTCGCTGATGTAGGGGATCCCATGGCGAAAAAAAAATTTAAAGAAGAAATTGCTATGAGATATGCTACAGGACATCCCACAGTAATCCGATTTTTAACACAGAATGGTTATTTATACTATTTATCGGAAGATGAATTTGAAAGTATGTTACTCGATATCGATTTTCCGAGTATTGATGAATATACTAGAAAAATTACACCGTTGCTAAGTAATCTAAAAGATTCTGACTCTATTATAAATATAAAAGCGATTACAACACGTTTTTCTAGTAAATTTCGTTTTAAATTTAAGTATCTAATATTATTGAAAGTAGTAGAGAAGATTCCTGATCCGTTAAGACAAAATTTTGTTGAACTTATTTATTCTAAGTATAAGAATAATAGAAGCTTTCCTCTGTTAAAATTTATGAATAAAGCTTATAATAATTTCGAAAATTTAGATGTAAAATTAATAAAATATCATGAGGAATTAGTAGGCATCATATTAGATGCAAAAATCAATATTAAAAACAAAATGATTGACAATATAAGAGAAATAAAGGGAATAGAGGAAAATGCTGATCTTATTGAAGAAATTGATTTAAGTAATAATAGGATATCAAAAATAGATGGTTTAAAGAAGCTTAAAAATCTAAAAAGATTATATCTAAAAAATAATTATATTGAAAAAATTGAAGGTTTAGAAGAACTTGAGAATTTGGAGCTTTTAGACCTTTCTGGTAATGTTAATATTCAAGAGATACCTGATAGTCTGAATAACTTACATCAACTTAAAAAGTTAAAATTAACCGGATGTAGAATATCGGAGTTCTCAGAATTGGTTTCAAATTTCTTCTGGATGGGTCAAAATTTTAGATATTATACTGAACATTCAATTGAAGATATTAGATATTATGAAAAAACTCACGTGTCGAAAGCAAGTAAAAACGGAAGATTATATAAAAATTTTGTAAGATGGCTGTTCAAATTGAAGGCATTTATGAGGGAATATGATTTCAATTATGATGATATTAAAAAATATGAGAAGAAATCCATTATGAAAACAATACGGTTGGGAAGGCTAACAAAAAGTTTCTTAAAGTATCTTCACGATCGAAAACAGACGAAAATTACTTTTTTTATAGAAATGTATTCATAAAAATGGAATTTAACAGGCTAAAAAAGATACTATCATAACTTAAGAATATTGGAGCATTTTTTCTATAGGGTTAATCGCTCTTTTTGCAATATCTGGGGGCACTTGAATTTGAAACTCCTTTGCGTCTAGATTTTCCAATACATACTTAGTTAGTTCCAAGGTGTTTTTCTTCATGTTATAGCAAATTAATTTCTCCATAGCTAAGTAATACTTATTGTTAGGGAAATCTTGGGCCATCCTTTCTAATAATCCATTTTCTGTTCCGATAATGTATTCACTATCCCTGATGGAATTTTCTTTAACATAATTGTACATATAGGCAGTAGATCCTACCTCATCAGATAATTCCCTAACTTCTCGTTTACATTCAGGATGGACGAGAACTCGTGCATCTGGATATTTTTCCCTTGCTTCTATAATGTGTTTTGATTCAATCTGAGAGTGAACGTAACAGTGCCCATTTTCCGGCATTTTAATAGTTTTTATATTTGAGATTTGTTCTACGTAATCTGCCAAATTAGCATCAGGACCAAATAAGACTGCTTGGGAATTAAATTCACTGCTTATTTTTTCAGTAATTTTAACCGCATTTGAAGAAGTACAACATATATCAGATTCTGCTTTAACTGCTGCTGTCGAATTTACATAAACCACTACCGGCAAACCAGGGTTTTTTTCTTTAAAATCTTTAACCATTTCAGGAGTGAGATATGCTGCCATAGGACAATAAGACTCATAATTTGGAATTAAAACATGTTTGTTTTGGTTAAGTATTGAGGCAGTCTCTGCCATAAAATCCACTCCAGCAAATATAATATATTTTGTATTCGTTTTTTCCTTAGCTATTCGAGACAATCCTAAAGAATCTCCTAAAAAATCAGCTATTTCTTGGATTTCAATAGGTTGATAGTAATGAGCTAGTATTGTAACATCATTTTGTTTTTTTAGGTCTAAAATATCTTTTTGTAATTGGTTTACTGTCATAATTATTCCAATTTCAGCATTATCTCAATAAATTATGAAATTATCCATATAGAAAAAAGTATCTTTTATAATAAATAACTTATACGAGATTGTATTTTTTAGCAATCTCTAAAAAACTATCTGTAAAATGCTTAACTTGATCCCAAGTTAGACCGTATGTGCTATATTTCATATCCTTGGAAATACCTGGAAGCATCCCTATTATCCCTCTTTCTTTAAACTCGTCTCTTACAAAAAATCCTTTTCTATGATGGGTTTTTGCTACTTCAGCAAATCCTTCTGTTTTAATATTTGTTAATGGATGGATTTTGGGCAGTTTCCCATTTACTTCGACACCTTTTATATTTTTAATTCTCTCAATTACATAGTTAGCTTTCTTCGCTTCCTCATTTGCGAATTCTTCTTGAGAACGTTGAACCACAGCAGGAAAACTTGCCATTAATGTTATCAGAGGAGCTCCATAAACTGGAGGACATCCCATTACATTACAAATCTTACTTGGAAATGATTTGGAAGATAAATTACCTTGGATTTCTGATAAATTTATAACATCATTAGAGTAATCATCTCTGAATCCTAAGAGTCCAATGGGACCTGAAGCAGCCATAGATTTATGACCACTACAAGTAATAAAATCTACTTTTTGGTCTTTGCAATTAATTGGCAGTGTTCCGGCTGAATACGCACCATTTAAAAGAAATGGTACATCGTATTTCTGACAAATTTCACCTATTGGTTTAGGTTCGTTATAATTTCCATACTTATAATCAACATGTGTTAATAATACTAATAAAGGGGGTTCTCCTTCTTTTTTTATAGTTTCTTTAATAATATTTTCATATTCTGTAGGCTCTATCTTAAATTCAGGCTCTCCAGAATTAGAAATTTCACTTAATTTTAAATCATTATATTCTATTGCTAAATAAGTAGTATAATGTGCTAAACTATCAATTATTACAGTTTTCCGCTTATGAAATTTCTTAGCTAAAACTCCCATGATTATTCTTTTAGATTCTCTAGATGATCCTGTTAACATAACTTTGTCAATGTTTAAAAATCCTGCCATATCCTTGAGAAACTCAACCACTGGAGGATTCTCCATTTTGTCAATTCTTCCTGTCATGCAATTATCACATAAACTATACCCATCAGCAAATGCTATCAAGGCTTTATATGCCTCAGGAGTTAATATACCTCCTCTCTGAATTGGATGAATATTAATGTACTCCTCATTGATTGTTCGCGTAAGATTTGAATATTTTTGCACTAATTTCTTATTATATTCTATATTTGTCAATTAACAACCACTTTTCTTTTTCTAAATATTCTATTGAAATAATTTTTATAAAATTAAAAGAATTTTTATATTAACAACTAAATTTATGGAGAAATGGGAGAAAAAAATGCCTATAATTATGCCTAACCCAAGAACGGGAATCGAGCCTCAAATCCATGCATCTACTTTTATCGCACCAAACGCAGTTATAATCGGGGACGTTATCATCGAAGAAGGAGTAAACATATGGTTTGGAGCCGTCTTGAGGGGAGATAAAGGAGTTTTAAAAATAGGAAAGAATACAAGCATTCAAGAAAATGTTACAATTCATACTGAGGAGGGAACTAAGGTATTAATTGGAGAAGATTGCATAATAGGTCATCATGCTATGATACATGGACCGTGTACTATTGGAAATGGTTGTCTCATAGGAATTGGATCTAATGTGTTATATGAATCTAAAATGGGAGAAGGATCTATTCTTGCTGCGGGAGGAGTTTTATTAAATAAAGAAATTCCACCAAGAGCCATGGCTGTTGGTATTCCTGCGGAAATTAAGAAGAAACTATCTGATACTGGTGATTTAGAAGGTGCTAAAACTTCAGAAGAGTATGCGGAAAATGGAGAGATATTTAAAAGATTTTTTGAAAAACATCCAGATGTTAAAAACTCATAATTTCAATTTTTTATTTTTCTTATATTACTTATATGTAGGCTAAACTTCTAATAGTAGAAGAATTTTAAAGAAATATATAAAATTAATTAAGTATAACATAATTGAAAAAGGTTATAAATATGATAATTCCTAGTCCAATAAATGGAATAGAACCCAAAATCCATGAGACTGCTTTTATTGCTCCAACGGCCGTAATAATAGGGGATGTAACAATAGGGGAGGGTACAAATATATGGTTTGGAGCTGTCTTAAGGGGAGACTTTGGTAAAATCGTCGTGGGAAAAAATACGAGCATTCAAGAAAATGTAGCAATTCACTGTACACCAAAACAATCCGCAAAAATAGGCTCTCACTGTATTATCGCACATGGAGCAGTTGTTCATGGACCCTGCGAGATAGAAGATGGGTGCTTAGTTGGGATGGGTGCTAATGTAATACATAATTCTAAATTAGGTCAAGGGTCTCTACTTGCTGCTGGAGCTGTATTAAGTAATAAGGAGATTCCCCCTAATAGTATGGCTGTAGGAATTCCTGCTGAAGTAAAAAGACAAATAAAAAATAGAGCTGGCGTACAGGGAGCTATGGGATATGTAGTAAATGGGAGGAAATTTAAGGAGTTTTTTGAAAACAATCCCGAATATTTAAAATAGTAGCTTTTTTTACTTTTTTTCTTTTAGTTTGAGCAAATACAGTTCTCATCCTTAACAACTTTGATTGTGTTAAATGATAAATCTAAAAGATTCACCATCAGAAGCTTATTCTCCAAGTTCGGTAGGCCTAGGGTCGTTTTAATGACTTCTAATGCCTCTAATGTTCCTAAAATACCAGGAGTCACTCCAATTACTGGTATTGGACCCTCAATTGGTAAGCTCGAATCTTTATTAAGTTCTGGAAAAATACAATGATAA
>Ga0114923_10000620_pt1 | contig 27053 bp, 22 predicted proteins | sample SumtaG_FD_89578 | JGI IMG/M metagenome (GOLD analysis project Ga0114923, IMG submission 89578) | Deep subsurface microbial communities from Indian Ocean to uncover new lineages of life (NeLLi) - Sumatra_00157 metaG | ecosystem: Environmental > Aquatic > Marine > Oceanic > Sediment | place: near...
AGAATTGGCTTTTGTATTTAGGGCCGGTAAAGATATCTTCTCCATTATGCCCCCGATTCATAATGTGATGCAAAGCATCTACATAGGTTATCCTTGATGATCTCATGAATCCAGTATATCATATATCATAAAAATAGGAAATTTCCAAATTTCAAAACTCCGTCCCTGTTTTTTTGTTTTTTTGCATCATCTGTTAACACGTATCCGGTGTAAGTTTTTCCACTTACAGGCATGGCATCTTTTTTCAGGTATTTCTTTTCCAGCAGTTCGGTGACCGCCCGGCTTATGCTTTGCCTTGATGTACTTATTTCGCTGTGTGCGGATGAAATTATGTATATCTGGTCGAAAGTCAGTCCCTCCCTGTAATAGAGATTAATGAGAACGGGCAAACTGTACCTTTTTCTGAAACCGTAAATCAGGTTTTCAATAGACATAACTCTAATTGAAAAATGTGGTTATTTAATCTTGATTTTTTCCAATTCCTCCCAACCTTTCATTTGCCAATCTGACGTATTCTGGATTTAGATCACATCTGATGAATCTTCTTCCCAGCTTTTTGGCTACCACCAGGGTTGTTCCTGATCCGGAAAAAGGGTCAAAAACGATTCCATCGGGAGGGCAGCTTGATTTTATGGGCCTGATACACAATTCTTCCGGGTAAACGGCAAAATGAGCGCCGGAGAATGGCTTTATGGATATTTCCCAGAAATCGCCGGGATTTTTTCCTTTGAGATTGAGAAGACTCTCAAAAGCACGTCCATTGAGGAATCCAGATGCTCCGAAATTTGCATTATTCTTATTGTCATGGTATTTGCTTTTCTCTGTCATGGGTTTGCCTGTCCTGGCCTGTAATTTCATCCTGTTTTTTAACCTTCTGATACTGTTTTCTTTCTGGGGTTCTCTTATGGCATCGAGATTGTAATAGTACTTCCTTTGTTTGACGAAATGGAAAACGTGCTCCCATCGATTCGTGAGCCTGTCTTTGACAGATGACGGCAAGCCATTAGGTTTATGCCAGCATATGTCATTTCTCAATATCCAGCCATTTTCTTGTAAAGCGATGGCAACCCTGGAAGGGATTAAGGCTAATTATTTAACCATTTTCCAGGATTTTCTGCTGTAATTGTCTGTCCCAACGTAAGTATCCCCCAGATTCAGATAGAAAGAGCCGGTATCTTTAAGGATTCTTTTCAATTCCCTGAAAATGACGACAAGCTTTTCAATGTATTCCTCTGGTGTTTTTTCCTGCCCTACCTGGCCTTTGATTTTGTAATCCCTCATCTGCCAGTAAGGTGGGCTGGTCATGCAGAAGTCTATGGATTTTTCAGGCAATCTTTTCATGAATTGAAGGCAGTCACCACAATAAACTAGATTTTCAAAATCGTTCAGGTTGAAGCTTCTATTTGACATCTAATCACTTTAGAATTATTTCAATGGAAAGTTCCAATTCAAGTCCATCCTACTGTACTCAAAAAGTATTTATAATCCTTTTGTTGGTGTCGAATTCGGTTTATGCATTTAATTGATTTCCACTTAATTTATGAATATAATCCTGGTATGCTCTTTTAATCCTTAAAGCATTTTTTGTGGATGACATTTTGCCTAAATTACTGCAATTTTCTGGTTATGAGGGAGATTGAGGAAAATGAGATTGGCAAAAAAACAGAAAAAGAAAAAGATATCTTCATCTACCCATTGAAATATTTATCCATTTCCTATAAAATTTTTTTATGAAAATTAGAAAAATAATGATTAAGATAATGTCAGATCATTTTGTAAATTTGAAGGGAGATATTGATGAATAATAAACCTTACGATGTTTTTTTGTGCTATAATAGTGATGACAAAGACTCTGTAGAAACAGTTGCAGCTTATCTTAAAGATAATGCAGATTTACAACCCTGGTTCGATAAATGGACATTAGTTCCTGGAGAACCTTGGGGTAAAAATCTTGAAAATGGGCTGCGGTCTTCACGTACCTGTGCTGTATTTATAGGCAAAAAGGGTGAAGGGCCTTGGCAAAAGAAAGAAGTTGATGTGGCCTTACGTAAGCAGGTGAAGGACGAGAGTTTTCGCGTTATTCCAGTTCTATTACCTGGAGCTCCAAAGAACCCAAAACTACCTGACTTTCTTGAAGGTCATATGTGGGTAGATCTCCGTGTAGGACTTGAAGACGATGATGGTTTATGGCGGTTGGAGTGTGGCATTCGAGGAGAAGCTCCTGAGCGCGGTAGACCAAAATCCAGTTAAAATCAAAATCGAAAAGATTAGAAACTGGGGATTTTTAACCGGATATTACCCGCTGTTGTCATCACATTTCGTTCTTGGTGAGTACCATTGCGCACGATCAATTGCGTACCGTTTCGGTCAATAAATGTCTATATTGAGAAAAGAAATTCTCGAATTCTGTCATAATGCCAGCTTACAAGCTTTTCTGATCCCTCTCGAACGATTTCTCCAAAGGTACTTTCTACAGATACCATAGATAAATACGGACTTTCTGGGACGTTTTTTGATAGAATCTTTCATGTGTCGTATGCCTTCATTAAAATATACTTTACCAAATTTAATTTTAGCATACGGCACTCTACTTTAAATCTTTCGTCCACAGGATCTGATTATCCCCCGATGAAAAATTGTTATTTTTTTAACTTAAAGTTGACAAAATTCAGGTTTTATACTATAATAATAATATTAGACTCTCAGTTTGGAAACTGAAAAGGACTGCCGCTGAAATGGATGAACGAGACAAAAATTTATTTGCTGCGATTCCTCCTTGAGGGAGAAATGGCGGAAGCTTATAAAGCATTAAAAATATCTTAAAAATAATCAATAATTTGTAATTTAACAACAAACCACTTCTGTAAATCATACTTGGCTTCAATTTTTTTTTGCGAAATCAGGTATTAGAGCTAATAGCTAAAGAGTGCTTTTGTGGGATCAATGGAAAGTTGTAACTCTGTAATGTATGATGTATTTCTAATCTACCCATATAAGTATATCGCTTTTGCAAGTATACTTGCAGAAAGATTAGTAGAGGCAGGATTTCGCGTATGGTTCTCAGAATGGAAATTGATACCAGGTGAAAATTTGAGAGAATCAATAGCTAAAGGTCTAGAAAAGTCTAGAACTTCTATTCTTTTCTTAGGACCTGAAGAGCCATCAGGATATTTCAAAGTAGAAATGGAGAGAGCGCTTAATAAGCAGAAAGATGAAAAAAATTTCAGAGTTATCCCTTTGTTATTAGATGATTCAGCTATTGACAATTGGAAGAATGATTTTCCACCACAAATCTGTATAAATTTCAAAAATGGTGTTGATGACAACCGGGAATTTCATAAGCTGATTTGTGGGATCCGTGGGGTGTCACCTGAGCGACCAATCCAAATTAAAACGCAGAAATTTAAATCAGAAATCGACGATCTCGAAATTGAAATGAAATTGCGATTCAAAATAGATAAGGAGAATGGTCATGTTGATGTGGAAGTTATAAAAGAGCCTGAAAGAATGATTTTAAAAGGTATTGAAGAAGGAGAGGATAATGATTAATAAAACGATGGTTATAGTGGGCGGGGATTTTATGATATTTAATATTTATAGCAGGGTTGGAGACACTCGTAGTAACTCTTATGAAGGTATTTATGCGTTATTAAATATGAAATTATTTTATGAATTTAAAGAGCAAATCATGAATCTTCATAGTAAGGATATACCTCTCCAAAATGGCGTATTTTTATTTAAAAAAAATTTCGAGGGTATATACGACAGCTATGATAAAAAAATTAGAACTAAGAAAACATTAGTTTCGGATTCCTTTTTGTTAAAGGAAAAGATGATCAGAGATATAGCTGTTAAAGTGTTGGTTGAAGGTGAGAGAGAACTTTGTAACTATGATTATTTGGAGAATTGGGCAATGGGAAAAGTTGTTTTTTTATTAAGGAGAGTTGGGAACGAATATTTTTGGATTATGGATGAATATGGAATCAATAAATTGCGGTTGGCCTTCTTTGCGTTTTGGGCGGGTAGTGAATATTCGATCTATTTCTCATGGTGTGGGATAAAAATTGCTTTTAAAAATGGAACTACAAAGCATTTAATGGTAATGAACGTTGATGGGACCAACCAAACACATATCTATACTTCCACCAAACATCAGGTAGCTTTTCCTACCTGGTCTCCTGATGGAAGTAAAATGACCTTTCGGGATGGGCCTTATATTTACTATAATCTATGGGTGGTCAATTCAGACGGCTCCAATTCTCACAATTTAACCATGAATCGCATTTATAATAGCACGGCATCATGTTCTCCAGGTGGAACAAAAATTGAATACACCAGGAGATATATTCCACCCTGTTCAATGGAAGTATGGGTGATGAATTCTGATGGTAGCAATATTGTGAAGTGCAAAGAATTTAGAACTATATGTACAGAATCTAGTGATAGAATAGTTGAAGAGCCAAACTGGTTAAAAAATAGAGCAGATAATTTCTTAGAAAGTAGCAACCGGTATCTCTGGACTTCCATTCATATAATGGTTTTTGAAAATTACCCCATTGATACGCTGGTTAAAGGTGAAAACGAAGCCAAAGACCACTTTAAAGAAATTGACAATGTTATGATCCAACCGGATATTTTTTATGAATACTACATCATGCAGAAAACAATGCAAGTTGCACATAATGTCCCTTACCAAAAGCAATTTTCAAAAGATATCAAATGGACCTCTTCTCCTTATTATATTCCCGTACTGTATCATCTCCCGGATATTGCCAGTCGCCCTGGGAGTCTGTCTTTAGGCACTCCTCCTCATCGTCGTCTACTGCCAGACAGCTTGAGATGTTATGTGTCGGAAGCAGATGATCTGGAATTGAAAATCTCATTATTGGCAGGAATCTTCGTAACTATCACCATTATCTGTTATAAGGGTGATATTATTCCGGGGGAGTTTAAGCCTGATGAGAGAAATAATTATTCGTGGACTTTATTGAGTGGAATAGAGGTCCCTTTCAAGCGCCAAATGGACATAACACCGGAGGATTTTTTATTCAAAGAAAAGATGGTAGTAGTTACGTTTATGTTGTCGGCTTATTGGTATATCGCTGTAATAGAAGTGGCAATAACGATAGAGTATTTCACCTGCAATTACCTTATTCAGGTATTCAGAAAGTACTATGAAGGAACTAAACTTTTTAGAAAAGCAAGAGGTATCAAATGATAAAATTTTTATTTAATGGTGAAGCGTTAAGACCAACAGGCATCATGCATGATAAAACAGTGCGTGGCGAAAGAAAACTGAGTAGTTCAGAGATTACCTTGCCACCACTTCCTGAACCGATAACTATATCGTCTGTTATAAATCAAGACATAAAATCACATCTATCAAAAAAGAAAACAAATAAAGATTCATTACAACCTTGTAGTCTACAACAGAAAAACTCTTCTTTCTACAATTCAGATTTCTTCCAAGGAGGTTGTTATTATATCCGTTTAATGCCAACCTCTTTACATACACCTGCCAGATTTCAATATGAGGGAACGTTGAGAATTCAAAGAACAAGAAATATATTTATTGCCAGCGGTGACCTGTATATTAACGATTTTTGTAAAACACCAACGTATTGCCCCCTATTACCGGAGAACGAGGAAAGAAAGAACATTATTCCTGTGTTTTCACGCAAACGATATGCTTACTATCTTCGCGCTACCCATATCCACGTAGACCCAAACTCCAGAAAAGGTATCGTATTAGAACTGGAACCTTTCCGTTTTCAACATGCCACACAAACCTGGCCCCCTGGAGAACCATTGACCGCGGAGATAAAATTTTCCACCGGGCCTGATGGTGTGCATTACTGGCGCGGAGATATTCAAACGCAATCAAAGATAGTCATGGGCCATATGACAGCGGTCTGGGTATTGCCTTCCTTGATACAGTCCGTGATTGAACTCGACCGGGTAGCAGCTTCCGAATATCCTGTCGAAGATATGGAATGCAGAGAATGGCAAGAGGTTTTCAAAAAAGCCGGATGGGATGTTACTGTTGAGATCAGTGACGAAGATGTGGAGGAACCTGAAGACTACAGTTGGTCCACCTCAGAATTGCATCAAAAGATGTTGAAATACCGCCAATCCAAGGACCTGGATAAAGAATGGCGGTACCATTTGTTGGCTGTGCGGGAATTAGACGATAAAGAGGCCTTTGGTCTGATGTATGGCAATACTATCACCGGACTCAACGACATCCCGCGGGAAGGAGTTGCCATCGCATCCCATGTGATGTTCCCGGGAAAAGATTTTTGGGGAAGATGTAAAGGGAAACGGTTTGGGGAATGCAAAGAACCGTATCTTTGCACCGCCATTCATGAAATCGGTCATGCCATAATGTTGTACCGCCCGGATAATGTTCATGAAAACTATATCATGCAGAGAACCGTGAACATTGCCCACAATGCTTGCAATGTCGTCCCTCCCCAACAATTCCCGGATAATATCGAATGGTCTTTTTCCACACAGGATATTCGTTTGCTCTGCCATTTACCTGACATTGCCGTTCGCCCCGGGGGTGTGTCTTTTGGTACTCCTCATCATCGATTGCCGGTAAATGCCAGGGATGAAGTGGTGGAAGCCGATGGCCTGGGATTGAAGGTTTCTACCCTGAACGAAGTGGTTCCAATTGGGGCACCGGTGCGGGTTAATTTTTCATTAATCAACAGTTCAGACCAGGATAAACAGGTATCGGGAAATTTAAGCATGAAAACCAAGATAATCGATCTAAATAATGAGGGTAAAAATAAAAAGACTTTGCCTCTAAATGAGAAAACTAAACTTCCGGTTTACGCTATATGTGAATTGCAAATTCCTGATCAGTACTTTCTTTTGGATGGAAGTAAGCGCGGATATGTTCAAGAGATTTCTGAAAAAAAACCACATACTCATATTGCCTCTTGGTTGCAGCCCAAAACTAATCTTACCAGTATAGGTGTTGTGAAAAATATTTTGGATAAAGATTCGGCGCATTTGCGACCTCTTGGTCAAATGGTGATGTCTAAAGATGTGAAATCATACCCGGAAAATTCAAAAACATTTGGAACAATACGAAATATGATTCAATATATTCGCCGGGAAGGTAAAAAAAATAAAAACTTAGATATATTTATCATCGGCTCTTTAGCTGGTGGAACAGGTGCTGGAATTTGGATAGACATTGCTTATTGTGTACGTAAAATTGCTGAAGATGCATTCATATCCAAAAATGGAAGTAATTATTCAGTAGTAAGAGATATGGAAACCAATAAGTTAACCACCATAATTGGACAGTTGAAGACGGAATGGAAGCACAAAGATTTAAAAGCGATTGGACACAATAAGGTCGATCCCATCTGGATACGAAAAGGAGCTATCGCAGACATGAAGGGTAAAAGGGTAGAGGATATCCATCAATCCTTTGAAGAGGTTGGTTTAATTACCGGGAACCAAGTTGATCCCACTTATATGGATGTCTCCGACTCATGTTTTAAAAGGAATTCAAACCTTTCAATTGGGAGTAAAGGTAAAAAGGCGAAAAAAAAATTCAGGATTACAGGGGATAGTTTATGCAGTCATAGCATCCCAGAACTTAAATCCGTTGTGCAGCAAAAAAAAATGATGGAGGAGACGTTGGTTGAGCGGGTGATCAAGTTTATCTTGACATGCCCAGATAAGAAGTTTGCCGATATTTCGATTGGTACATTTGCTTATTCGCTTAAAATTGACCGGTATAAATTATTGCGACAACTTAAGCGTCGAATAAATATTGCACTGGCGTATTTCTTATTCAAGGAGAAGATAGCGTTGGTAGTATTTTGGCTAATAGCTTATAAAAATATCACTGTGAAAAAGGTAGCTAATAGGATAGGATTTTGTACTAACGATTATTTTAAGGAGTAAAAAAATGGACGTAAACCTTAATATAGAAGAAAAGGATATCGCTTATGTTAAAGAGTATTTGCACGGGAAAGTCAACCCGGTGGACTTGCATGACATCGCATACAGTATTGCACTTTTTAAAACCAGGGAAAGCGGGACCCACCGGATAAAAATTTACAGCCCCAATTGTGAATCTAAAGTTGGCGATTTGATTTATAAAGAATATCCCGGGAAAATCCCCGTGGGCAGCAAAAAATTTATCGAGATGGAAGCTGGCGTGGTGCTGAAAGTGGTCGAGGTAAGAACCCGGTTCGGTATCAATGAAATAAAACTAAAATACGACGGCACATCAGAGTTTAAAAAATATACCAATTACCTGGAACGGCAAAAGATCGAACTCCTCCTCCCTCATAAGCAAAACAAACCCTGCGAAAAGGCATTCTACCTTTCTGAAAATAATGATCCCAGGAAACAACAAGACCCGTTGGAGCAACGAGATTTTATTCACTTAAAGAGGAAACTGGCCAGTGTATTAAATAAAGAAGCAGACATTGCCCTAATCAGTAACAAAGCACTATTAAAGGGAAATCTCAAACCCCTGGATGACGTTGTCTTCGATAAGATAAAAGAGTTTTTAAAAGAAAACAAAAAATCAGAACCCACCGAGTTCTTTGTAGAAAATTTTGTTCGCGTGAAACCGGATGACGAAGATTTTGCAGCCTATTGTTTTTCTCTAAATTACAGGATGCAAAAGGATTACAAAATCGATTTCCAGCAAACATGCAGCGAAGGTTGGGGCCGATGGAATTTAATTTCCGTGATCTACTATACAAAAAAGGATTTTAAAATCGGTGAAGATAATCCCCTATCGACAGAGCTAAAAGATGAAATACACGTAAGGCCCACCTTGATGGTGGGATTGGGAGGCACCGGTAAGGAGACACTCCTGAGACTGCGGCGTTTGATTATAGATCGCTTTGGTTCTCTCAATAACTTGCCTTGCGTTGAATTCATCCACATTGATACAGACTATAAACAAACATCCAAAGAATTGTTTGATTTAAGACCGGACGATAATTCTTTATCCAGAAAATTTAAATTTCAACAATTCAAGAGAATTGTTCTTACTAATGGGGAAAAAAGTGATAACTACATTTCATCCATTAACGAATATCCACACGTTAAAAGATTGTCCCAAAATAAAGAAAAAATCCTTGGATTTGGGGAAGTGGGAGAAAGGGGCGGACAAATTCAAGTGGCCCGCTACAACTTCGAGTTTTGGCCCAAGTTATTTGACAAATATGGCACTACTGATTTCTTGTTGAAAGATCATGGTGATAACTTCACTGGGAAAAAGGTTGCTGCGAGGGAAGGAATTTGTTTCTACGATTATTTTATGGGTAAATTAAGGGAGTTATACGGAGTCGTGCCCGGTAGGTACAAGGGACTCAATGGAAGATGTTCCGATATAGATGTTCAGTTAATAGAACCAGATGGTAGAAAGGTATCCAGATGGTCGATCAATCCGGCAGTATGTAAGGAAAAGAGTGAAGATTTTGTTTATAATTATAGGTACGCCTCCAAAATTGCTTACGATATTCTCGATTTAAGTGACCATTGGCTTATACCCAAACCCACAACGGCTGAGATTTCACATAGCATTGAAGAACAACCTGAAAGGGAATGCGTGTTGGTGTGTGATCTCGGAGGCGGAACCTTAGACATTTCTATGATTGATAGAAGTTTTAGTGTAGTGGATGTGATTGGTACCGGTCAATACATCGATATTGTAAGTAGTGATTTGGATAATGTTGAGGAAACAGAGAGAGCTACCTTGAGTCGAAAAAGAAATTTAAGTAATAACATTAAAACCAAGATCGAGTTGAAGTGGGAACAGGCTATTTTTCCTATATTGGAGGGAAGAAACTCAGTTAATAAGGTAAGTGATTCGTTACTATTTCTTATACGAGTAAATCCTTTCAATTTTCACCGTGGATTGCTGGATGTTCTAGTTATCAATGAAGAGACTGGAAAGAGTTTTTCTATAGTCAACAGACTAATTCAAGAAATAACATTGACGGGAAATTTGAAGGTTAAAGTCAATCAGCCATTGCAGCATATCATAACTGTGCCGGACGAAGCCTTTGCCGTCCCTTCCGTGGGAACATTGGCTTATTTCCTCAAGATTGACCGGTGTAAATTATCTCTGAGATTCAAACGTCAAACCGACATGACACTGGAAGATTCTTCATTTAAGGAGAAGATGGGTCGTGCAGTTTTTTTGTTGAAGATCCATGGGCATATTACTTTGAAAGAGTTATCTAAAAATAGAGGATCTTTTTCCAGCGATTATTTTATACGGAAATTCAGGGAGTTTTATTTAATTGTGCCTGGAAAGTACACGAAGGCCAAAAACAAGAGGAGTGGAATTAGAAATTGGAGGAAGAGATTGTATCTCAATTCGGTGATTGGCGAAAAGGGGCGAAGGATAGAGGGAAGCAAAATGGAGAACATAAATTTCAAAGCTGGAGTTTACATGTTTCGCAAAGACGAAAGTGGACGTAACACATCATCTATGATGAGTTATCAATCGCCATTTTCCCACCGAAGGAAAGAAGGCACTGGCTTGGTTCGGTTGTTTGAAGGTGTGGAAATAGTGATACCCAGTGATAATGAAGGACTAATTATTGGATTTTATACCCGTATTGATTTGGAAAAAAGATTTGATTTTACCATTGGAGGAATATCTCAAATGGTAAAACAATTTATTTTTTTAGTATGGAGGGATAATACCTCCAAGCGGTATCGTTAATGAGTACAAAAAAGAATCAAATATATATAGGTCTTAGAGGTTAATAAAAAATTTTGGGGTAAAGAATGACAAAAGAAAAGTTTGAGAAGAGTAAGCCACATTTATTAAACATCGGGACCATTGGTCACATGTATCATCGTAAAACCACATTAACAGCAGCAATCACAAAAATACTAAGCAAAAAAGAAGTATCCAAAGTGCAATACAGGGATTTCTGGAGCATTGACAATGCCCCGGAAGAGAAAGAGCGCGGCATTACCATCCAGATCGACCATGTGGAATACGATACCGAGAAACGGCACTATGCACATATAGACTGTCCCGGTCATGCCGATTATGTAAAGAACATGATCATGAGTGCAGCCCAGATGGACGGTGCCATCCTGGTGGTGAGCGGAGCCGATGGTCCCATGCCTCAAACCCGTGAGCATATCCTGTTGGTGCGCCAGGTTAATGTTCCCGCCATCGTGATGTTTATGAACAAATGCGATATGGTGGATGATGAAGAGATACTGGACCTGGTGGAGTTGGAGATCCGGGAACTGCTCAGTGAATACAAATTCCCAGGGGATGACATTCCGATTATCCGGGGGAGTGCCTTGAAGAGCCTTGAGAGTGACGGCAGCCTGGATAACGAATTTAACCAACAGGTAATGCAATTGATGGATGCGGTGGATGAATACATCCAGTTACCGGAGCGTCCGGTGGACAAAGACTTCCTGATGCCCATTGAAGATGTGTTTACCATCAGCGGTTGTGGTACGGTTGTTACTAGCCGGGTGGAAGGCGGTATTGTTAAAGTGGAAGATGAAATTGAGATCGTAGGGATTCGTGATACCAAGAAACGGGTAGTCACGGGCGTAGAGATGTTCAAGAAGCTGTTGGATGAAGATCAAGCCGAAGACAATATCGGTATATTGCTTCGGGGTTCAGATCGAGATGAAGTGGAGCGTGGGATGGTGTTGGCGAAAATGGGCGGCATCACACCGCCCACCAAACTCAAAGCGGAAGTCTATGTATTGAGTAAAGATGAAGGTGGTCGTCACACACCGTTTGTGACGGGATACCGTCCACAGCTCTTCTTCCGAACCATGGACGTGACCGGTGCGATACAGTTACCCGAAGGTGTTGAGATGGTAATGCCCGGGGACAATGCCAACCTGAGCATCGAATTGATTACCCCCATTGCCATGGAAAAGAGTTTGAAATTTGCTGTCCGTGAAGGCGGGCGAACCATTGGTGCAGGCTCTATTGCCGATATTATCCAATAAAGACGTAAAAAATGGCTAAAAGAGATAAACGAATTATGCTTTCCTGCACGGTGAACTCTGTGGTCAAGGCAATTGAGGGAAAAATTTGCAAGTACAAGATGCAGGAAAGTATCCATGAGATGGTCATCGCCAAAGAAAATGTCATCGAAATCAAGGATGGTAAAAAAGTGGTCAGTGAAAAACGCTCCTTTCCTGGCTATATTTCTGGTGAAGGCTTTACGTTACAGGAACAACCCATCGCGTTAGTGTCCTGCGACAGTGTGAAGGATATTCCCGGATGTTCAGTATCACATCGATGGGAAGGTGAAATATGCCCCCGTGCGGGGAGCCGGAGTAGAGGCCGCCCTAATAAAAAAATCTTTTATGATGCCGCTTAAACAGTTCGTTAACCAAAAAATACGACCAAAACAAAAAGGATTTTTTTAATCAGTTTTCTGAAACTATGGGACAAAATTATTGAAAAACTCAATTTGGATTAAGAAGAATAAATGGGATTCAACGAATCATTAAATTGATCGATTTTAGAAGAGAAAATGAGTTATAAGTACGACATTTTTGTTTCTTACCCGTACAGCCACACAACGGAAGCAGAACTGGTTGCTGAGCAATTCGCAAATTTTGGGATAAAAGTGTGGCTTAGCGCATGGGATTTCGTGATAGGAACCTCATGGGAAGATTCTATTAAAACAGCGTTACAAGAATCTAAATATGTTGTAGGGTTAATAGGAGAAACTCCTTTAAGCGAAGATAAATGGATGCAAAAAGAGGTTGATATTTCATTAACGATAGGTAAGGGTAAGAAATATCAAATGATAAGACTGGCTTTATTGCCCAACTCAGACACTAATAACATCCCTAAGAAATTTAGTGATATTGATATTCTTGATTTAAGAGAAGGAATTATAAATAACAAAGAATTAGAAAAATTTATCTACACAATAAAACCTGAGCTAGAGATTGCCGAAGTCAATCTAAAAGTAAATCAGCTTATATTTAGAGGAAAATATAAGACAGCAAAAACTATTCTCCTTTCGGCATTGAAAAGAGTTGAACTTTTCGACAGTGATTATAGATATTTATTACTAAATCTATATAACAATTTGGCAACTGTTTATAGAGGCTTGAACAAATACAGTGAAGCATTCAAGTATTATAAAAAGGCATTAAGAATAAGTGATGAGATCTCTTCTAAGATTGATAAAGTTAAATTGTATAATAATATAGGGGCTTGTTACAGTGACATACAAGACTTTAAAACGGCAATTGAGCACTACAAAAAAGCTCTAAAAATAAGTGAGAAAGGCGGTTTTAAATCCGAAGAAGCCAATATTTATAATAATTTAGGGGCCTCCCATAAAGAATTACAAGATTATTCAGAGGCCCTAATTTACTATCGTAAAGCTCTTAAAATAATTACAACAATAGGCTATATAGGGATTGAGGCTAGTATCTATAATAATATAGCCAGTGTCTATACGGAAATAGGGCAATTCTCAGATGCTTATACACTATTAAAAAAAGCTCTCAGTATTTATGTAAGAGATTATGGCTATAATCATCAGTCTGTTGCTAATATTTACAATAATTTGGCCGGAATTAAGAATGACTTAGGTCAGTATGATAAGGCTATTGAACTGTATAATGTTGCAAAGGAAATAATCTCTGGTATTTTTGGTGAATCTTATCCCTCCCTTGCTAATATATATAATAATTTAGGCGCTGTATATTTAGAAGTTGGAGAATATCAGAACGCCAGTGAGTTTTTCTCTGAAGCGTTAGAAATATATGAAAGAACATATGAGACAACTCATCCAAAAGTTGCTTATATTTTGAATAATATTGCATATCTGCATGTTAAAGAGAAAAATCATGAAAAAGCAATTAAATACTATCAAAAAGCGTTGGAGATATTTACTTCTAATTTTGGCGAAGATCATCCCAATTCACAATTCGTCGCAAATAATTTGAAGAAAGCTCAAAGCTTGAAGTAGCATATATATAAAAATCCCAGATTTGGTATTGTAAGCTGTTTTATGTGAAGTGCTTTCAACTCAAAATTCCTTTGTAATATAGGTTGTAGAATTGGATGGACACCCAGATTTACCAGTAAAGATGAAGATAGATTGATGCCCAACTGACATTTGTGCTAAATCTTTCGTAGCGGTAATACAGGGGGTATGACACCCTTGGTGAAATAACGGTAATTCAAATCAATTCAGCCTAAAAATCCTGACCTTCCCTCTCACCAAAGCCCTGTCCCAGTGAACAATGCCAAGTTCAATCAGCCGATTCATGTATTCAGAATACGTCCGAAGAGCAATTGGCTGTTTTCCCAGTCTTTTACACTCTGAAAGGTAAATCTTCCACAACTCCCCAGAATTGACCTCTTTTTTCTTTTTCACCAGTTCGTAAAATAATCTGTGGTGAGAGGACAGTTTGTCCAAAAGCCGGGTCTTTTCCAGGTTCTTTGTCGAACTGTATCCCGCCTTTATGTCCTTCAATTCTATTCTTTTCCTCATATCTTTTTCAGCATAATAGGAAGCATTTTTCAGAATCTGAAAAAAAGGGGGCGGTGCGTTCAAAAGTTCAAATTGCTGCATCTTCATTTAAGGCCAACCTTTACGGCATCTGCTCCTGTGGTTCTTGTACATTGTCCGCAAACTGATTAAATTTAAACCCTCAACTATATCAAGCTCAGCTATTTCCCTGTATTTTAGGCCCGTTCTCTCTTTTAAGGCTGCCAACAATTCTCCTCTCAAGCGTTTCCCTTCAAAGGTTCCCGTGTCGATCGCGTTGATCTCTAGCTCCTTCATTCTCTCAAACGAATTTGAAATACATATCCTTTACCACCTTCCATTTTACGGTATTCCGGTAGTATATACCATATTGCCCATTTAACAACATTTGAAAATCCGACAACCTACCGCTTACGTTCTCACCCACAAGATGGTAGTGATTGTCCATTATACAATAAGCGAATAAACGGATATTCATTTTTTGGACAGACTATTCCAAAAAGTCCAGAAATTGATTTAAGTACTTATTGCCGGTAAATATATCATTGCCGTCATAACCGCGATTTATAACGTGATGGTAGGCACCGATGCTTCACGATACGTTATTCGTACTCTTTTCATAAAGTCATTATACCACCAAATTTGAACTTTTGAACGCACCGCCCCCTTCTTTCTTGTTACTTTGGATGCACGTCCGGTCCGGAGCCCGTCAGGGGCTCGACATGAGCCCTGTTCCGCACGGGCATCCGAAAAATGACGCCACTGCGTGCGGAAAACCTGCGCACGTTATACACAGTACACAAGATGGACAAAAAAACGAAAAACAGAACGAAAAAGAGCCTGAATCTGTCCATCTTGAAACCCGGGAAGAGCAACAGAAGAACCTCCCTGTCTCCGACGGCCAACTTTTTGAAAAAAGTTGGACAAAAACTTTTGATTAGGCCCTTCGGGCCTGGTTTTTTTATTTCGCGTTTCTTCGTTTCTTTATAGGGTGGGTGCGGTCGCCGTCCACTTAAAAGTCTTTGGGGATTTTTAGGGATTGGATTTTGTAGCGCAGCCCGGATTCGGAAATACCCAACAGCCTGGCCGCTTTCGACTGGTTGTGATCATACTTTTTCAAGGCCGTCATAATCACTTTTTTCTCGGTAAGGGCCAGGATTTCCGGTAACGTCAAACCACCTTCCCCTTCATCCATAACCGCGGCAATACCACTATCATCGTCTACCTGGTTTTTAATAAAAACCGGGAGGTCCTGCGGGGTGAGCACATTACCGCGGGTCAGTATAACCGCCCGCTCGATAATATTTTCCAGTTCACGGATATTACCGGGGTAACGGTACCTGACTAAATGGTTCAACGCATCTTTGGAAAGGGTCTCGATATGCTTGCCTTCCCGTTTGTTAAAGGTCTTTATGAAATAATCTATCAACAGGGGAATATCCTCCCGCCGCTCCCTCAAGGGGGGTAAATCAATACTGATTACGTTCAAGCGGAAATAAAAATCTTCCCTGAATTTTTTCTCTTTTACCAATTGCTGCAAATCGGCATTGGTGGCAGTGATTAAACGGATGTCCACTTTAATGGGCGTATTGGAACCCAGCCGGGTAATTTCCCGTTCCTGGAGAACCCGCAGCAATTTGACCTGGAGGTCCGGGGAGAGCTCGCCGATTTCATCCAGGAAAATCGTACCGCCATCAGCTTCCTCAAATTTCCCCACCCGGGACTGCACCGCACCGGTATAGGCCCCCTTCACCGCCCCAAACAGCTCCACTTCCACCAGGGTTTCCGGCAGCGCCGACAGGTTGACTTTGATAAACTTTTGGTTGTTTCGAGGGGAGTGGTGATGAATGATATTGGCGATTACTTCCTTACCGGTACCGCTCTCACCGGTGATAAGAATGCTGGCATTGGAAGCGGCAGCCCTTAATGCCAGGTTAACCACTTCCTGCATCTTTTCAGAGTTAAACACATAGTTCTCAAAAGAAAATTTCTCCCGGAGGTTCTCCTGTAATCGTTGGTTTTCTTTGATCAAGGTGACTTTTTCCAGGGCATTTTCAATAGTGTGATAAAGTTCATCCATCTCGATGGGCTTGGCAAGGTAGTCGTAAGCCCCTTGTTTTAAAAGCCTGACCGCCTTTTCCACCGAACTGTAAGCGGTCATAAATACCACCGGAACCAGCGGATTGATCTCCTTGATCTTCTTAAACAATTCCTCGCCGCTGATGCCGGGCAACTTGTAATCCAACAACACCAGGTCTACAGGATTCTCGCCAAAATGAAGCAGAGCCTCTTCCCCGGTTTCAAACAGGAAGACGTCATACCCCCTGGCTTTGAGGTTATCATAAATAACCTTACCCGCCAGCTTTTCATCCTCGACAATGACAATATGATATCTTTCACTCATTTTCCTTTACCTTCCTCCCTTCTTGTCCTTCGTGTCCTTCGTGGTTAAAAATCATCTTCTCTGCCCGGCAGCACGACTCTAAAAACAGTATTGCCGGGAGCATGGGAAACCAATTGGATATCCCCATTTAATGCCTTGATCAACCGCAAAACAATGTGCAGCCCCAAACCCATGCCTTTGGTCTTGGTGGAAATATAAGGCTTGAATATGGATGCTTTTACCGTTTCATCGATCCCCCTGCCATTGTCTTTAACCAGAAGGGTTAGGGTATTGTGCGCCAGGGTGAAGCCCGCGAAAATCTCCGCTGCCCCTGCCTCGATGGAATTTTTCACTAAATTCAACAGGATTTGCTTTAAAAGGTTCTTATCGTTAACGAAAAGAGCCTTTGAAGGGTTATCCACTTCAACCCGGAACTCAATCTTCCGGGTTTCCAGCTCCTCTTTCATCAAGAGACGGAATTCATCGACAAAATCCTCGATTTTCAGTTGACTGTACCGGGGGCGAATCTCTTTGGAAAGGTCTGAATAAGATTGCAGAATCCCGGATATTCGTTTGATCTCACCTTTTATGGCATCCCTGTAAAAAATAGCATCTTTATCCGAAGAGCAAAATTTCTCCAGGGCATTAAACGTAAGGTAAATTGAATTGAGGGGATTTTTGATTTCATGGGCAATTTCAGAAGTTAGCAGGGATAGCTCTTTAAAGCGTTCCTTTTCCTGTTTCTCTGCCATCAATTCCATTTCTTTGCGGAAAAACCGTTTGTCGAAATAGATAACCATGCCAATGACCAGGAGCGTCACCAGGAAAAACAGGCTGGCTACGATTAAGAAATTCTGCCCGGCGGCAGTTTCAAACGTGTCCAGGAATTGGTAATCGAACCCGATGTGAAGACGAAAATGGGCCCCGGGTTCTCCCTGGTGATCAAATGTGCCGGTAATTTCGAATATTTTCCCCACCGGCGAATCGATGATGCGAAAATCTTCCTGCTCCCGGGTTACGGGAAAATATCCTTCAAAACGGGATAAAAGAAAGGTTAATTCATCTCCTTTAAATAAACCGATGTAAACAATCCACTCATTCTGGTACAGGTTGTTTAAAAAATGTTTTAACTCATCATCCCCTTCTTCCACCAGGTGCCGACCGGCGACTTCAATCAGGTTCCGGATGGTGACGCCCTCGGCAGTGGTTATTTTTTCAAACTGGGTTTTTATTTTATTTTTGTTAAGGCGGTTCAGGTAATAGACAGACACCAGGATTAAAATAAGAGGAAGGATGAAAACAAAAACAACCCGCTTTTTTAGTTTCAATAACGGCCCCTACCTTTCATCTTTCCTCTTCCTTTACCCTTACGTGGTTGTCTCATCCCTTTTCCTTTGCCCCGCCACAAGGGGAATCCGTTCTTATCCCGGAATTGGTAGACTTCACCCTGGAAGGTGATGGCCCGGGTCATGATCAGGTTCATATTATTTTCTTTGCTGTAAGAGCCGGTAACTTCAATCCGGCTGCCTTTCATTAAATCAACGGCAAAAAACCACCCCGGTGATACTTCCAGCCGGTAGATTTCACCGCTCTTTTTTTCTTTTAGATAAATAACAATAAAGTCCTTTTTATAAAAACATTTTTCTTTTTTAATATCAGCGATATCTCCCCGGAGGGTTTTGACTTTATCCACCCGGTAGTATGTGAGCCTTGCGGGGTTATCCGTTTCCGGGAAAGTCAAACCGGCGGATTGTAAAAAAAGGATTATACTTAATAATATTATGGTTTTTTTTACGCTGCTCATGCTGCACCTTAAAAATAGTAACCGATTCCGGCGGATATTGTCAACATTTTATATAAAAAATAATCATCCGTAGAATCGTTGTCCCGGTAGGAGAGCCTGGAGAAAAGGTCAAATTTGCCGATTCTTTTCGACATTTTCAATTGGTAGAACAGCAGCGAATCTTTTCGCTGCGTTAGCGGTTCCACCGCATTGTCTTCGGCATCCATTATATATATACCGGGATAATCTTTATCGAAATAAGAGAACTCCCCTTCAAGCGAAAGTGTTTTAAAAAGCACTATGTTTAGTTTCAGACTCAACCGGGAACCGTCCCAGAGGTAATCGTCGTTAAGGGGATAAAGCACGTAAGCGTTTTTGATCAGTGTTTCCGCACGGTCAAGATCAAGGCCCTGGAAATTATGCCGAATCTCAGCTTCCCCGGTAATAGCAAACCGGGTACCGATTCCCTGGGCGATTTGGACTAAACCGTAGAGGTTGGGAACGCTTAAGGTATTGTATTCCAGGTTTTGGCTGTGGGGGCCGCCGAACGGGTTACCTTTCCCCTGAGAACCGTGATGATTGTAATAATTGTAATCATCTCCAAAATCGTACCCTTCGACGATATGGGGGTAATACCTGTAATTGAACCCGGCTTGCAGCCGCAGGCTAGTCTGGGATTTGAAAAAACGGTCGATCTCCACAAATGCAGTATGGTTGTAAAAATCAAAGGACTCGTAGTTGGTATAATTCCTGGATTGGAAACGGTAGTTTACTTTAAAAAGCGTTTGGGGTGTGATATAAAATTTTGTACCGGCCTGGAACCGGGGGCCGCTGTAATTAAAATCAGTATACAATTCCTTGTAATTAAGTACCCTGTAACTGAGGCCCATGGAAACAGAATCCCGTCCTTTTAAAAAGTGACGGTACTCGACGCCCGGTTCGATGCTAAAGGAATTAAAACCGGTGCTGTCTGTGTAAATATCGGCAGAGGCCTCCAGGTAAAGGTTGAACCTCTCCAGGGAAAAATTCAAATCCGTATCAAGCTGGGAGATATAGTCCTTTACTTTCGAGGCATTCATAAAGATATTGTCGCTGTAAAAACCGCTGTAATTGATACCGACATTGAAATCCTTCGGCACAGGATATGCAGTCAGCGTCAGTGTCACCAGTAAGCAAAATAACAAAGTCAACCGGTTTTTACTCATCATATTCATTATACGATCCATAGTGTGCCCCTATTTTAGCAGTAACAGGCCGGTGAGGCAAGCCCCCACCGACCCTAATTTTTTTTGCTATTACCAATTGGCACGGCGGGAATTCCGACGGCCGCCTCTGCCTTTGCCCTGGCCTTTTCTATTTAGACTTTGCCTCCACATGGGAGAACCATTGGTGTCCCTTAAAACCAGTTGTTGGCCGCCCCGAGTAACACCGGCCGCAAACAATTGGCCGCTGGAATTACCGGTTCCTTTAAAGGCTTTAACCGTTACCATTTCACCTGCTTTGAATTCCCAGTTGTTGGAATCCAAAAATGCTGCCGGTCCCAGGCATACCAGGGATTGTTTATCACCCGCCTGGATGGTCAGGTGAATACCGCCGCCGGACTTTCCATAGCGCCCGCCGACGTCTTTCACCGTTTCGACCTTTAGGATTTTTCCACTGAGCTCTACAGGGGCTGTCACATCGAAAGTGTGTACGCGATTGCGATTTTGCCCCTGCTGCCCAAAACTTACCGTTACCATTGAAATGGTAATTACCGAAATCAATATTATTTTCTTGATCATTTTAAACCTCCGTTTAATTATTTCTGCCGCCTCTCCACAGCGGCATACCGGTTTCCGCATCTCTCAACTGCACGGTCACGCCCCCATCCAGAACCACTGACATGAGTACGTTGACCGTGGTGTCGTTAAAATCTACGGTAAAGCCGTTCACTGTAATGACGTCGCCCACCACCGGCCGGGTGACTCCCAGGCTGTCCCAGTAGTGCGCGGGGCCCAGACCCACGACATTTACATTTCCTGCTGGGGTGGCAATAACCAGGCCGTCGCCGCGGATACCGAGATTGGTAACTGAGGCGCTAATCACTTCGCCGTCATAGGTAAAGGGAATACCGTTTAAAATGTGGTAATTGGGTCCCGCGTACCCGCCGGTTCCCGGGGTTCCCCAATGGCCTCCGCCACCTTTGCCACGCCACAGCGGTCTCCCATCGGAATCCCGCAGTTGGACGGTTGTCCCGTTTACGGTAATATCGGTAAGAACGTTCTTTACAACTCCATTATAATCCACAGTATAACCGTTGCCACTGACAGCATCGCCCACCACCGGCTTGGTCATGTCCAGGCTGTCCCAGTACCAGGCAGAGCCAAGCCCGGTAACGGTTAAATTCCCGTTTTCGGTTGAGACCACCAGACCGTCTCCGCCAATTCCGCAGCTAACCACAGCCCCGCTGAAAGAAAACGGTGTACCGTCCAAAATGTTATAAGCCGGGGTACCTGTCCCATTGCCATTACCATTGCCACTTCCATTACCGTTACCGTTTCCATAACCGCTGCCATTACCGTTACCTTGGCCGCCTCCATTACCATTCATGGCACCTTGAACCATAAAAGGGATTAATATCAATCCCATAACCGCTAATAAAATCATCCATTTTTTGTTCATTTTAAACCTCCTGAATTTTTTTTTAAGAACTATTACAGCAATATTAGTGCCAGGTCTGGAAAAGCAAGATGATGAAAGGATAAAAGGGTAAAAGGGTGTAGAAGGGGAGGCTGATAATTCGCAGGAATTTGCGAAATGTCGCGCAATCTTGCGACTTATTCTCCAGAGATAAAAAGGGAATAAGTGACAGACTATAAAATTTTTTAAATTTTTGCCTCCGGCGGGTCAGAACCTTTTTGTAAAAAGGTTCCGACACCTCCAAAAACTTTTCATTAATGTAAAACAATCTTTAATAAAAAATTTTTGTGGGGGTCCAGGGGGCGGTTTTTATAAAAAGAGCCCCCTGGCCGCCGGAGGCACACCATTGAAAAATGTTTTCATTTATGTTAATCATTACCTTTAACATAAAGGAAATACCATGATCCCATTATTCGAGCAATTTCCGGTTCTCAAAGAAAAGCTTCCCTACGTGAGCCTGTGCCAATACCCCACTCCCGTTAAGAAGCTTAATAAAGCCGGTAAAGAGATCGGTTTGGAGCACCTCTATATCAAACAAGACGGATTAACAGGTAAGCCCTTTGGTGGAAATAAGATTCGAAAATTGGAGTTCCTCCTGGGGGATGCATTGCGGCAGGGTGCAAAAGAAGTGCTGACCTTTGGCTTTGCCGGGTCCAATCACGCGCTGGCCACCACTGTTTGTGCCAAACAATTGGGATTGAAAAGCATTTCCATGCTGCTGCCCCAACACAATGCCCATTATGTCCGGCGAAATCTCTTGATGAGTCACTATTGCCGGGCGGAGCTTCATCATTATGCCAATAAACTATTTCTTTGCATAGCAACCCTGTACCAATACTTACGGCACCGGTTAAAAAAAAGGAAAACACTCTATATAATTCCCCCGGGAGGATCGACAACTCTCGGGGCCACCGGTTTTGTCAATGCTGCTTTCGAGCTGAAAAACCAAATCGATCAAAAAGAAATACCGGAACCGGATCGCATTTATGTGGCATTGGGAACCGCGGGGACAGCCGTTGGCTTGATGATCGGTCTCAAAGTACTCGATATAAAAAGTAAAGTTATCCCGGTACGGGTGGTAGACCACCGTTTCATTGTCGATAAAACGGTCTTCTTTCTTTTTTCCAGGACCACGACGTTCCTTCACTCTGTTGACCCATCCTTTCCCCAATATACATTATCCGCCCAAGATATTGAAACCAGGGATGAGTATTTGGGCAATGGCTATGCACAATTTACAAAAGAAGGGAAAGAAGCGATCTCTTTTATGGAAGAAACCGAAGGCATTCAATTGGATGGGACATATACCGGCAAAGCCTTTGCTGCCCTCATCGCTGATGCCCGCAAACAAAAAATAAACGACCGGGTGGTGTTATTCTGGAACACCTTAAATACGCAAGACCTTTCACATTGCATTAAAGATATGGATTATCATCAACTTCCCAAATCGTTTCACAGGTATTTTGAGACAGGGGTTCAGCCCCTGGACCGCCAGGAGACTGTCCGAGAATTCCGGGTGAACACAAAATAAGGCCGAACCCCTACATGCAACCCGGAAACGTTCGTAGGGGCGAATAATTATTCGCCCTTACCTTCTTCAAAAAAAAAATTTATCTTTAACTTTAAACAATTTTGACATTGTGATATAATCAAATGAGGAGGACCAATGAAAGATTATGCATTTCTATTCCCGGGCCAGGGCTCGCAGGTTGTGGGAATGGGAAAAGATTTGTATGAAAACACTGAATTCGGTAAAAAAATCTTTAAAATGGTCGACGACATACTGGGTTTTCATCTCTCCAAAATATGTTTTGAAGGCCCGGTGGAAGAACTACAATTAACTTATAATGGTCAACCGGCGTTATTAACGGTATCCTATATTTTGTACAACCTGCTGGGAAAAGAGCCCTCTATTGCTGCCGGTCACAGTTTAGGCGAATATTCGGCCCTTTTATGCGCCGGGGCCATTAAATTCGAAGCTGCGGTTTTGTTGGTTCATAAAAGGGGTAAATATATGCAAGAAGCCGTGCCCCCGGGCAAAGGGGCAATGGCGGCAATTATGGGCGTCGAAGTCGATAAAATTATGGAAGTTGTATCGGAAGTGGAAGGAAGTGTCGACGTGGCCAATTTGAACAGCAATACTCAAGTGGTTATTTCCGGTGAGAAAGGGGCTGTGGAAAAAGCGGTTGAGATAATTGCCTCCCCTAAAACAAAATTCCTCCCGGTTTCCGCGCCCTTTCATTCGGAACTGATGATGCCGGCAGAAGAAAAATTATCCGATGATCTTGATAATATTGAATTTAACGGTTTAAGATTTCCTGTGGTTAACAATATCGAGGCTGTTGAAGTAACAACCGGAGACTATGCCCGGTATTCGCTGAAAAAGCAAGTAACCCGGCCGGTATTGTGGCACAATACTATTATGAAATTCCTGGATGAAAAGAAAATCCGCAAATTTGCAGAAGTGGGATCCGGCAGGGTGTTGGCTGGTTTAACCAAACGAACCGCCAGGGAGTTTGATATTAAGATAGAGACATTAAATATTCGTGACCTTGAAGACCTAAAAATGGTATATAAGAATTAACGGATTAACCGGTTAACCTCTCGCTGCCCGGAACTGGCCAGGGAAAAGGTAAAGGTTGGCACCTAATCGACCGAGAGTATAGGCGCAGGCGGCTGCTGTTGCACCGACAAAATCGAGGTAGTTGATTGAAATAATCAAAGCCCCCATGATGACAACCACTTCAATGGCAGTGGCCCAGGTAATCGGGCCTGTATTTTTGTTGTTTACCAGGAGCGCCCGCTGCAGCGAAATTAAAACCGTCAGCCCGGGCAGCAGTACAAGAATGCGGGTGGGCAGGTAAGAAAACAGGGCCAGTGCCTCAGAAAGGCCGGATATATGATGAAACCAGGTTCTTGCCGCGGGGGTGAAGGCAATAAGGGAGAAAATACCCACTACACCAAATCCCAGCATTAAGGCAAAATTTCGCAGGGGAATGTAGCCCTGGTTTTTCTTGCCCAGGAGGGCAAGCGCCACTTCCAAATACGACAAACCCAGGCTGCGGAAGATGAAAACCAATGCATTGATGACCGGGAGCACCGCCAGTGATTCTATAGCAAAGCGGCTTTTTCCCATAAAAAATATCACCACCGGGTGAATTCCCAAAGAAAGAATAGTCATCAAAGCTAAGGGGTAATAAAATTTTGCAATGAACCGGTAAGTCAAGGGTTTTTCTTTTTGTTCCCCGCTGCTCACCTTTTGCAGCACCTGTTTTACAGAATTGTTTGCCATGATTCGGCTGGCAAAGGCTTCGAAAACAACACCCATGGAGAGTGCGGCGGCTCCCACATAGGCGCCGGGTACGCTGAAGAAATAGAGCACCAGGGCTGTGGCGGCCATTGTGCTTAAGCGCACGACTGTTCCATAGGCCACCCGCCGGGTTAAATTAAAGCGGATCAATAATCCCTGGTAAAAGCGGCGGTACCCGATAGCGGCGGGCCACGGGATCAGGATAATTGACGATACATGAGTTAAGCGCGCCACATGGGCAGGGAGCCCGATTAAATCTTCGGCAATGAAATAGAAAACCGGCGGTATCAATCCTACCAGCATGATCAGGGTAATAAAACCATTTAAAAAATAGGTGAAGCGCCGTAATTTATAAAAGGCGTCGCGGTTGGTAACAAGGGCCGTGGAAGCGCTCATTATCATAATAATGGGGGCCTCGATAATCAAAGCAAAAGAAAAGGCCACGCCAAAAGCCGCCAGGTTAAATTTGGGCTCCGCCAGTCTTGCAATTATAGCCGCTAAAAAAGGGTTTTCCATGGCCATCATCAACCAGGTGGCTGCCAACGGGTACCAGAAAACAAAGATTTTTTTAAAGTTTAATATTTGATTTTCGCCGGTCATCATTTACTAGCAGCAAGCATATCATTAATTAGTAAAGATATCAAGGATGTGGAACTTGTGTTTTTTTTGTGAATAGAGTATGATATCTAATTGGAGTTAGGAGTCGTTCAATGAATCCGTTTAGATATGGGACTGTAGTCGAAGATAGAAACTTTATCAACCGAAAAAAAGAGATCGCACAAATCAAAAATGATCTATTGATCGGGAACAACATCATCCTCTATGCCCCCCGCCGCTACGGCAAAACCTCACTCATTAAGCGAATCCTTAACGATTTAAAAAAAAGTGGTGTCAAAACAGTCTACCTGGATTTCTTCCAGGTTTATTCACTGGAAAACTTAATCCATCTTTATGCTTCAAATATAATGGAAAACAGCGGCTTTTCCTTGAAAAAAATAATAAAAAGCCTCAAAACCTATATAAGAGGCATCATGCCTTCAATAGGTCTCGATGACGGCGGAAAACCCATTCTCTCGTTCTCATACGATGCAAGAATCCCCACAGAATATTCTCTCCTGGATGTCCTCGATCTACCCAAAAAACTCAAAGGCAAAAAAGAAAAATGGGTCGTTGTATTCGATGAATTCCAGGAAATTAACCGCTTAAACGGTGATATCATTGAAAAACAATTCCGCTCGATACTTCAATTTCATGGTGAGATTGCTTATGTCTTTATGGGCAGTAAAACCCACATGGTGCTTAATATGTTCGCTGATAGACGAAGAGCTTTTTATAATATTGGCAAAATCCAAAAATTGAATAAAATCTCAGCACAAGAAATGATAGATTACATGGAAAAAGAATTCAAAAAAGGTGATTTTGCTTTTAAAAAAGGCATTTTTGAGAAAGTATTGTCATATACGGATAATATACCTTATTACAACCAATACCTGGCATCGCAAATCTGGCAGTTGGCAAAAGACCTGGATAAAACCATCGATGAAGAATTAATAGAAAAAGCCGTGAACCAAATACTGGATAACCAAAGTGATTATTACTATACTTTATTTGATCAATTAACCGCCTACCAACGCAGTGTGCTGCATGCATTTTTGTTAGAGCAAGAAAATATTTACTCTAAAGAATATACACAAAAATATGGTTTATCTTCTGTTTCCAGCACGCAGCGCGCCGTGAAGCGCCTGATAGAGTTGGATATCATCGATAAAATAGAAGATAAATATGTATTTAGCGACCCGTTTTTTCCACGTTACTTGCGATTACGCACTTTTGCGTAACGCACTTCTGCGTAATGATTTTTTATTGTTGAAATATGGTAATGATTCAATTATAATAATTTTGTTGTTGGAATTTTTTTTATACTTTTGCCCATTAGGAGTGACTAGTGAAACAAGCAAAAAATTTGAGTGAAATTTTAAAAGTAACACAGCGCAAACCTTTAACCGGCGGGGATTTTGATAATTTTTTTGTAAACACCGATGAAGCCAGGGGATACCAGGCGGCACTGCTGCTGGCCGATTACCTGCACAACCTCAGGGAAACGCCACAGAAGATACTGTTTACCGGTCACCGCGGCTCAGGCAAATCTACGGAACTGTGGCGACTTCAACAGCAGGTAAAGGATGCCTACTTTCCTATTTCTTTTTCAGTGCATCAACACCTGGGCCTGGTTAACCTGGAATATATCGACCTGGTTTTCCTGGTAATGGAAAGAATTTATGCCAGCGCCTGCGAAAACAATATATTTATCGATGAAGATTTGCTGCAAAACATCTTGCGATGGGTAGAAGACACTACGGAAATAAAAACCAAAGACCAAAAAGCCGGCAT
>Ga0114923_10000621_pt1 | contig 27024 bp, 36 predicted proteins | sample SumtaG_FD_89578 | JGI IMG/M metagenome (GOLD analysis project Ga0114923, IMG submission 89578) | Deep subsurface microbial communities from Indian Ocean to uncover new lineages of life (NeLLi) - Sumatra_00157 metaG | ecosystem: Environmental > Aquatic > Marine > Oceanic > Sediment | place: near...
GAGGACGTCGCCCACCGGTTCCGGGTCCTCGACCCCGAGTTCCGCGCGTTCCGCATGGGCCCGCTCGCCTTCTGGGAGGCGGCGCAGCGGTGGGCCTACCGCGGATCCGGATCGTTCGTCCTCGACCTCGGCCCGATCACGGAGCCGCGGCCGTTCGATCCCGAGCAGGACATCCGGAACGTCTACGTCTCCGAGCTCGCCAACGACGGCACCCCGCCCGGCTACCGGGTCGCCGTCGTCTCCCCGTCCACGGGGAAGCCGTTCTGGGTGGAGCTCCTCTACGAGTTCCTCGAGAAGCCGGCGATCGCCAGGGCCCGCGCCTACTTCCGACCGAAGGCCCCGCCGGCGCCGATGCGGAAGGCCTTCATGGAGATCGTGGCCATGGAGCTCGCGCGGGAGGGGAAGCCCGCCCGGTGGTCGATCTCCAAGACGCCCCTGCTCCCGAAGGCGAAGGGCGCCGCGATCCAGGCCGGCGCGACGTCGACGCTCTCTCACAAGTTCGCCGAGGGCGCGATGCTCGAGCTCCCGAAGCGACCGAAGACGCCGGAGCTCGAGCAGACGCCGGAGTTCCTCGCGGCCCGGGCGAACCCCGACTGGCGCCCGAACCACACCTGGCGCTGGTACACGAAGGGCAACTGGCTGATCGAGCCCGTCTCCGCCAGGGCGAAGGGGGCCTGGGCGAAGAAGGGATGGAGGGTGAAGAAGGCCGCGGACGGGGACGTGCACCTCCTGTTCGGTTGCCCGAAGGGGCTCTGGCGCGACGGGCTGTGCGCGCCGTCGAAGAAGGCGATCGCCGCGGCGAAGAAGGCCGGCCGCAAGCCCCCGCAGACCGGGCTCGAGCTCGTGAACAAGAAGTACCGCCGCGGATCCCCGCCGTGGATCAAGCACCTCGAGGAGGAGCTCGGCGACACGCTGAAGGAGCTCCGCGCGCTCCGCGACGAGATCTCGACGGGGGGGATCACCACCGGCCTCGCGCTCCAGGAGCCCCTCCGCCGCGGCGCGATGACCGACGTCTGGTTCCGGACGGCGGTGATGGTCGCGCGCCCTCGAGATCTCGACGAGGCCGTCTCCTGGCTGAACGACCACGCGAAGACGGACACCCGGCGGATCCAGATCCTGATCATCGCGCAGAACGACCCGGCCCGCGCGCTCGAGCAGCTCGGGAAGGGCGACGGGAAGAAGGTCGACCGCGGCGCCGTGGCCACGGCGAAGAAGGTGAAGAAGAACCCGGCAGGGGCGCCGCGCCGGACGACCTGGAAGCTCTCGCGATCGCTCCTCATGCCGATCCGGAGTCGCGAGTTCGCGCAGGCCGCGCGCACCTGGTCGTGGGCGAACCTCTACAGCGCGGTCGGCGAGATGTGGCCGACCTTGAGCTTCGATCCGGAGTGGGCGGCGAAGCGCGAGCTCCTGTACGAGCAGCTCCGCCTCCTCGCCGTGATGCCGGAGCTCGCCACGGACCACGTCCCCGAGCTCTGGAAGCGCCTCGGCCTGATCGGCCCGATGGAGTTCACCTCGAGTCTCGACTACTGGCTCGCCGGCGCGCACCGGTGGGGGAACGAGCCCCCGCCGTACGCGGCCGACGAGCTCCTCGGCAACGGCGAGCCGTGGGAGCAGAACCCGCAGCGGCCGGGCCGGCCGGACCTCGCGCTCTGGTCCGTGCTCATCTCCGCAGATCCGGAGAGCAAGCGGTTCCTGCGTGCGCTCAACCAGACCACCTACGAGCAGATCATGAGGATGATCTGGCAGCTGAAGCAGGCCTTCCTCATGGACCGGGTCTTCCCGAAGGGCAGCTCGAGCGCGCGGTTCCGGTGGCACATGCTGATGGCGCGCGTGGACCGCCTGGTCGAGGAGGGCCGCGGGCCGAAGGACCCCGACAAGCTCCGGCGATCGCTCCTCGACGAGCGGTACCGAAACAACCCGGCCGAGCTCCTGATCCTCCACAACCCCTGGCGGAAGGGGAAGTGCGAGCACTGCGGCAAGGAGGCTCCCCTCTCCCCCTCGCTCTACGGGGTCGCCAGCCCGACGAGCGAGGGACAGCGCATGGAGCTCTGCATGAAGTGCCAGGAGGCCGACCGGCAGTTCGGCCACCGTCACTTCAGCTGCGCGGAGCTCGGGTGCGGGCCGGAGTGCCCGTACGGGGACCACCGCACGAACCCGCGGGCCCGAGAGAACCCCTCGCCCGTCGCCTACGAGTTCGCGGGGGCCCTCACTCGGGGCGACACGGCCCTCGCCGTGGACCTCACCGCCCGAGCAACCTGGTACGACCAATTCGACGGGCTCCGACTCTGGTACCACCAGGAGAAGGAGCGCGGAGTCCAGAGCCCGCTCGAGCCCTTCCAGGAAAACGACGCGGCGGATTTTCTCCTCCACAGCCTCTTCTACATGGCGGCGATCCCGCTGCCGAAGGGGCACCTCCCCGACGTCCCGCAGACGTGGACCGAGGCCGCGGCCAGAGAGACCGAAGACGAGGCGTGGGACTCTTTCGTCACGCGACTTGTTGCGCACTTCGAGTCGCGGCCGCCACGGAGAAACCCCGAGCGCCGGCGAGCTCCCGGAGAGAAGGAGAAGCACCGCAAGGCCTACGAGGAGTTCCACGGCACGGAGCCGATGGAGCTCATCGAGATCCCGGACGGGAAGGTCCCGGCCGGCGTCCCGACTCCCCTCATCGCCCTGGGCCAGCTTGATCACATCGGCTACCAGGTCCCCGGGCACTCAGGGAAAGCGGGCCGATCCAACACGCCGTTTCGCCACTACTTCGGCGAGGTCGGCGAGGGGAAGAACCCGAAGGTCTCGAAGGAGCGCCGGCCGTGGCTGGCGACCGACGCGGCCCATAAGCACCTCTTCATCGTGGGAGGGAAGTTCAAAGTCGAGCCGCGAGGAATCGTCGGCTGAGGAGGAGGACCCATGCCCCTGTTTCTCCTGAACCCGAGAGCCAGGAAGACCACGAAGAAGAAGGCCACCAAGAAACGTGCGGCAGGCTCGAAAAGGCGCCCGGCTGCCGCGGCAAAGCCGAAGAAACGGCGCCCGAAAGCCAAGGGAGGCAGATCGATGGCGAAGGCCACCAAGCGGCGCCGCAAGAAGCCTGTGAAGCGGCGCGCAGCGAAGAGGAAGCCGGCGCGCCGGAAGGCGGCGTCCCGGAAGAAGAAGTACGTGCGCCGGAAGAAGGCGCGCCGGAACCCCGTCCGCAGGCGCAAGCCGGCGGCGAAGAAGCGGCGCCGCGTGAAGCGCCGGAAGGCTCCGGTCCGCCGGCGCCGCCGGCCCGCCGCGAAGAAGCGGCGCGTCTACAAGCGCCGGGCCCGCCGGAACCCCACGAAGCGCAAGAAGACGCGGCGCAAGGCGAGCCGGGGCCGCAAGCTGTTCGGCCGGTCGAAGGCCTGGAGTGCCAGCCACTTCAAGCTGCAGTCGATCCTCCCGAACATCGGCGAGCTCCAGAGCGTCGGCCTCGCGGCCGTCTCGGTGCTCGGCGGATGGGGCCTCTCCTCCGCGCTCGTCGGGTTCCTCGAGGGGAGCAACCTCGGCAGCCCGGCCGGGAAGGCCGAGGGCCGGATCCACAAGCTCCTCTACCAGATGGGGATCCCCCCGGGCGGGCACGCGGAGTTCGCGGCCGAGCAGGTCGTGGACGTCGCGTCGTCCTTCTTCGTGGCCGGCGTGACGGGCTTCATCTTCAAGAGCCCGAAGACGCGCGACCTCATGCTCCTCGGTGGCCTCGTCCGCGTGGCCTTCCACACGGCGAACTACGTCGCCGGGCGCATGGGGAACGGAGGCCTCTCGTTCAAGCGGTACTTCCTCCGCGACGCGTACGACGAGGGCATGGGCGACTGGATCACGCAGTCGGACATGCCGGGCCAGCTCTCCGGCCCGATGAGCTCGCCGGCGATGGCGGACTACATCTCCACGCGCAACATGCCGCAGGCCGTGAACATCTGATCCACGTGAGGGCCCGCCGGAGCGTCGAGCGCCGGCGGGCCCGCCCACGTCTCGAGGTAGACGGAAACGCAGATGCCGCCCGGGCAGACGTCCGGGGGTGAAAGCGTCGCGGGCAGCTCGTCCGCGAGGCTCTATGAAGGAGCGCACTCAATGGCACGTCAGCTCGACCAAGCCGGGAACCTCATCGAGTTCATCCGGCAGCCGCTCTACGACCAGGTGACGATCACGACGACCGGGACGGAGTTCCGGTACTTCGCGATCCCGCAGGGCCAGAGCGACGGCTCCGAGACGAAGACGCCCTGGCACACCAACGGCCTCGGGGCGGGCCTCCTCCCGGTGCCGGAGTCGCACCTCGTCGACGGGTTCCGCCTGGTGGTGGACGGGAACCAGACGTCGGCGAACCAGCTCACCACGTACCGCCAGCTCATGTTCAACAAGGTCTGGTGCCGCTTCGAGATCGGTGGCCTGAAGGACTACCTGAAGGTCCCCTTCTGGTACATCCCGGCGGGAGTCGGCATCCCCGGCTTCTCCGACGCGGGCGGCCTCACCGGAGCCACCGTCATGACGCAGGTCACGAACGGCGCGCCGGTGCACGGCAACTACTTCGGGATCCGCACCCACCCGATCCTCATCCCGAGCCAGCAGACGTTCGCGTTCGTCATCAAGGCGGACGCGGCGCTGTCGAGCCTGGGCGGATCGCGCCGGGTCTGGACGATGCTCGAGGGGGTGAACGGCCGCGAGACGATGTAAACGCGGCGGTCCCCCGCCCGGGACCACAAGAGACTCGCGGGGGCCGGGTCGGTCTCTACCTCGTGACCGCCCGGTCTCCCGCATCCGTCACGAGGGAGAGCGAGGAGACGATGAGCGAAAACGACGAGAAGAATCCGCTACCGAGGGATCTGCAGGAGCCCTCCGAGAAGGGCTTTGCCCAGGTCGACGAGATGATCGCCGAGTTCGGCCTCGAGGCGGAGACGGCCGGCCCCGCGAGCGACTTCGCCGCGCGCGAGGAGGTCGTGGTCGACGAGCCGGCCGTTGTGCCGGACGTCGTCCAGCAGGGCGCCGATGGCCAACGGTTCCGCAACCGAGCACGCCAGCTCGAGGGGAAGCAGGGCCTGGTGGTGGGACATGCGTTCGTCGGCGCTGAGGGCACTCCGAACGCGGGGAAGATCTGCCGGGGAGTGCAGCTGCACGAAGGAGACGTGATCACAATCCCGGAGGAGAAGCTGAGGGGCGGCAAGACCTCCGTCTCCTTCTGCCGGATGAGCCAGGCCGCATGGGACAAGGCGGTCGGGAAGCCGAAGAAGAAGCGCCCACCGGGAAGGACGACCATCCGGTACAGGGGCGGAAAAGCGGTCGAGACTTTCGAGGCGTATTAGCGAGGGAAAAGTAATGAGCGAGTTCATGCAGGGTATCCAGCAGATCATCGCTGCGATGATGCAGATCTGGGGCGTCGAGCCGGAGCGCGAGCTCGGGACGTACGTCTTCGAGACGGACCCGTATCCGCTCACGACGTCCGCGGCGATCCCCGGGACGGCAATCGGCACCCTCCAGATCAGCCAGGCCGGCGCCTTCGTGCTCGTGAAGCACGCGATCCACGAGAACACTCAGCGCGACGTCCGGATCACGTGGGTCGCCGGCGGGTCCGATCGGCGGTTCACGTCGAGCGATCTCGGGGGCCACATCGAGACGATGGGCGGATCCGACGAGTTCCCGTTCATCTACCCGAAGGCCTACATCTTCGACGGCGGGACCACGGTGTCGTGCAAGGTCAGCAACACGACCACGAACGCCCGGATCTGCTACTGGGACTTCATCGGCTGGCGGATCTGGAACGTCCAGGCACTGAACCTCACGCGCCGCTCCGCCTGAGAGTCGGAACGGAGGCCCGATGCCGAACGTGAGGATCATCCGGGGCGGCGACTTCGCCGTCCGTATGGAGTTCGACGCGCCCGATGAATCGCCGCGGACGCGGCTCTTGCCGCGGTACCTGCAGCCGATCTTCCAGGGCGCCGTCGACGTCGCCGCGTCGAAGCGCGTTCAGCCCTTGCAGCGGAGGTACGCGGTCGTCTCCTTGCTGACGGCGGCGCGGGACCTCATGACGGACGAGGTCACCGAGCCGATCGAGCGGTACGTCCCGAGCGCGGTGAAGGGCTCGAGCGGAGTGGTCGTCTCTCTCGAGACCGCGAACGGCTGGCCGTTCGGAGCCGGTGCGCCGGCGTGGGCCGGCGCGCTCCCGGGCTTTGTGCTCGCGGGGGTCATTACCATCATGATCGTCCGGGCGTTGCGGGAGAACGGGTCGACGCCGAAGAAGAGGACCCCGGCCAGCGAGCCGCCGCGCAAGAGCTCGTTCGACTTCAGCAGCGGCCGGCGGGAGCGCGAACGGCAGCCGGCCCTCTTCGGTGGATCGGGGAGGACCTCGAGCCTCGGCGGGCGTTCGCGGGTCGAGCGGGACCTGAGCGATCTTGTGAAACACCTTCACGCAGCGAGGTAAGTGATGGTCGAAACAGGACACGAGTTCACTCCGGGCGAGGCCGGGAAAAGCGCCTGGGACTACATCCGGCAGGCGTGGCCCGGCATGGGAGCGATGCGTCCCGGCACCGTCCAGGGCGAGGGCGGGAAGTGTATGCCCGAGAACCCGATCGCGGCGGCCGTCGCCGCGGTGATCTGGGATCCCTGCGTCCGGATGCACCTCGAGCTCGTCCTCGAGGAGGCCTTCCGGAACTTCCGCGGGCACTCGCAGCTCCCGCCGTGGGAGGCGCCCCCCTTCGCGGCGCTCCACGTCGGATCCATCATCGACGGCTCGGACACCGTGAGCATCCCCTTCGGCGGCGCCTGGACCGAGATCCTCACCGGAACTGTCCGCGCCGGGGAGCGCGCCACGCTGAAGATGATCGGCCAGGACGTCGCGGTGCACGCTGCCTGGTCGGATCTGACCTGGCGCCTCGTGAAGCGCGGGAAGGGCGAGGCCGCCGGCGCGAACAGCCAGATCCCGATCGAGCCCTACAACGCGATCGCAAACCAGTGGGGCCAGATCGAGGCGCCGACCCCCATCTGGGTCGATCTTCATGGCCCGTGCATCTGGGGCCTGCAGGCGAGCAACGCGCACGTCGGGACGAACTACGACGCGGTCGGCCGGGTCATCGGCTGGGTGTACCCGGCCTCGGTGGACGACGACCACGAAGGCGGAACGATCACCTAACAGCTGGAGGCCTCGATGGTCAAAGAGACCGAGTTCAAGACCGTTTCGAGCGGGTCCGGCGGCGCCGGCGACGTGATCTCCTTCGCGGCGGACGGCTACACCCCCGCGGACATCGCGCCCGGGGCGACCGACTGGCAACAGGTCGTCTCGATGATCGCCGGCCCGCTCCAGGGGACGGACACCGCCGTCCGGATCGCGTCGGTGCTCGACGGGATTTCGGGCGCCATGAGCGCCGACGACAATCCCCTCCTGACCCTCGGGCTGGTCCGTGGGCTCCAGTCCCACGACGACCCGATCCTCCAGGCTCCGATCCTGATCGGCGCGAACGCGGACGAGAACCCGCAGAGCGCCGTCGGCGCGGACGACGACCTCTCGATGCTCTCCTGCGACCGGGAGGGCCGGCTCCGCGTGACGGGCGGAGTCCCCCTCGCGGACAAGGACGGGGCCGAGGTGGTCCTCGCCGGCGGAGACAACACCGCGGCGGCCGCGAACGCGAACCGGCAGTACTTCGAGGTCCTCAACAACACCGCGGCCGTGATCACCATCAAGCTGTTCGCCGGCGCGGCCGGCGCCTCCGATTTCGAGATCCTCGCGGGGGGGAACTGGTTTATGGAGTCTCCGGCGATCTACACCGGTGAGATCCACCTCTTCAGTGCGGCCGGCGGAAACGTCAACATCATCGAGTTCTAGGAGGCTTCGATGCCGTTAGGCGGAGTAGCGGGGATGAAGCTGGGAGACAGCCCGATCACCTCAGCGGTGGCCGGGGGATCGCGAGGCTTCCTGCAGGCGCTCGACGGCGCCGGCGGCGTGAACGCCGGCGTCCTCGCCCTCGCCCAGGCGGACGGGACCCTGCAGTACCTGAACATCGACGACGACGATAAGGTCCGGTTCGGCTCGGCCGACCCGAGCGGGGATCCGGAGACGAACAGCCTCCTCGCCGCGTCGACGGGCGCCCTCCTCACGGACGGGACGAACTGGCTCAGCAACTGCCTCCAGGCCGCCGCGGCCATGGACCTCAAGAGCCGGCGCAACGTGACGACCGACGTGGACGACGACTTCTCGGACGGCGACCTGAACACCGGGCTCTGGCGGACCTACGACGTGGACGCGCAGTACGAGATCGACGAGGTCACTTCGCCCGGCCGCTACCTCGAGCACATGATCGTCGCGGGCGGGACGGCGTCCGGCGCCTTCATCCGGAGTCGGTACCAGCTCACGGGCGACTTCGACTTTCAGATCGCGGTGGCGGCGCTCTTGCTCACCGGATCGAGCACCTCCGACCCGGGCTTCGTGTGGATCCTCGGCGCCGTGCTCGCGAGCGAGGCCGACGTGGACGTGGCGACCTGGATCGCGAGCCCGACCGCGGCGATCGCCGCGGACGGGTGCTTCATCCGCAACGAGGCCCGCGGCGGGGGCGCGAACAACCGGGCCCGCGCCTTCGTCACGAACGCCGGGGTGGAGACCGCCGACGCCGACGTCGTCGATGTCCTCCTCCCGGTCGGCGGGCAGTTCCGGATCACTCGCTCCGGGACGACGTTCACGGCCTTCTACCGTCTCGACCCCGGCGACGGCTGGACCCAGGTAGCCCAGGGCACGGGCCCGGCCGGGACCGTCGAGGTCATCATCGGGATCCGCAACGACGACGGCGGCGGGGCCGGGCTGAACGTCGGCGACTTCACGGGCACAACCGACTTCCAGCTCACGAGCGGATCCGCCTCGAAGGCCGTCGAGGACGGGCCGTACTCGATCGTCGAGGGCTTCGGCTCGGGCCTGCCGGCGGGCGAGTCCTTCTGGGAGGTCTACGACGGCCCGCAGGACACCCTCCTCGCGAAGGTCGCGTACGACGCCGCCAGCGAACCCGAGATCGTCTCCGGAGAGAGCGACGTCACGCGCGGGGTCGTCCGGATCGCCGGGGAGTCGGTGGGGAACGACCCGGGCCTCCTCGTGCTCGAGAACGACACGCCGGCCGCCCTGTTCCTCTGGGCCGCGGCGGATGGGATCTGGTACGGGACCGCGAAGCCGACGACGCCGGCGACGGACGGAATCTTCATGGGGCCGATCGAGCAGGCGGGGATCGCCGTCTCCGCCGGCGGCGGCACCCAGAACACGAGCGGCACTCCGGACGCCTTCGAAGTGATCACGCAATGGACCTCCAACATGGCGGGCGCGAAGGGCGCGGCCGCGAACTCGGGCGGCTTCGTGGTCACGATCGGGAGCGCGGGGACCTACCGGGTCGATTGGACGATCTCCTTCGGCGGAGCCACGACCACGGAGTACACCGTCCGGCCGTTCGTCGAGGGGGTGGCCCTGGCGGACGGGGAGGGCCAGCGCCAGATCGGGAGCACAAACGAGATCGGGAGCTTCTCCGGGAGGGCCTACTTCATCGCGGCCGCCGGGGATGACATCGACCTCCGGGTCGCTGCGGACGTCGCGACGAAGGCCTTCGCGGTGATGTCGGGTTCGATGATGGTGCAGAGAGTCGGATAGAGAGGAGAAGCCTTGAACGACGGACAGAGGAAGGAGCCGAGGGCGGGGTTCGAGGGCCGGGTGCGCGTGCCGGTCCACGTGAAGCTCTCCGTCCTGGCGGTGTACGACGTCCTCCAGCTCTACAAGCGGAGCATCGCCGCGGCGGAGAAGGTGGTCGAGGCGGCGCAGAAGAAGCTCGCCGAGCAGATCGGGTACCGGACGAAGGTGCTCGCCGACCAGGCCGCGGCCTGGCTGGAGGTCTGCGCGCTCTACAACCTGGACCCGGAGATCCCCTCCGGGATGTACACCTGGCAACCAGACGGAGAGGTGTTCTTGCCCGGCTTCGAGGCCAAGGAGATCGGGGAGCCGGAAGAAGGGCAGGGCGATGGAAACGGCGAAGAGGCCGACAAGGACTGAGTACGTGATGGCGAGCTCTGAGCGGTGGAAGTTCTGGCTGCCGATCGCACTCTCCATCCTGTTCGGATGCGGAGCGCCGCTGATCGCTCTCCTCGTCACGGTGTCGAATCAGGGAGTGGCGTTCGAGGAGTTCCGGGAGTCGAACACGAGGGCGCTCGAGGACCTCAAGGAGAGGATCTCGGACGTGAAATCCGCGACGGCCGGCTACGTCTCGAGGGAGGTCCTCGAGCTGCAGCTGGCGAACATCCGTCTTGAGCAAAAGCTTCTGGAGGAGAAGCTCGCAAATCACATCCGCGAAACCGCGAAGAAGTGAACAACCGTCACGAGGAGACGAGGTCACATGAACGCACCGAACAGAGAACAGTGGATCCGCGCGGTCCAACAGGCACAGGCGGTGCTCATGACGGCACCGCCCGGGTCGGAGCAGCACCAGGAGGCGCAGCGCGTCATCATTGCCGCGCGCGACGTCCTGAACCCCACGGCCCGCAACGTGCGGGCGGCGGCGGACAGAGCAGCTCCGCTCGCGCAGGACGTCCCCCACCTCAAGGAGGGGATCATCGTCCCGCAGGGCAAGACCGCCCTTCACCCCCGCCAGATCGACCCGGGGCTCGCCGGGTGGGAGAGGAGCGAGCTCGCGGGGATGGTCGACGGGAGCGAGCCGCCGTCCGTCGTGATCGGCGGGGGAGGCCGGGCGCCGGCGCCGGCCAAGAAGCAGTTCTTCGCACCGCCGCGGCGAGAGCCACTCGGCGGGCAGGGAGCAGCTCCCCGGCCGCAGCCACGCCCCGAGAAGCAGGCCCGGCGCGCGGCGCCCCTCGGAACGAGGCGGCCGATGTTTCAGAGTCCGGCCCACGCCGCCGGCTGGCTGGCGAATGCGGTCCGGCTCGGCTACGCGGGCTACCGCGCCATGAAGAAGCGAGGAGGCTAGACCCGTGTTCGATCAGTACGGAAACCTGGCGATGCCGGTGAACGCGAACCCGGTGAATCTCCCCTGGCCGAGCCCGGTGAATGTGGGCCCGGGCCGCCAGCTGCAGCGCGGCACGCCCTACCCGCAGACGTGGATGCACCAAACCCTCGGAGGCCTCGGCCAGGGGAACTTCGAGATGATGGCGCAGGTCGGCGTCTCGCTCGCGGTGCAGTACGGCCTCAACCTCTTTGCACTCTGGGGCGTCGCGAAGATGCTCAAGATCAAGGTCACGCCGAAGCAGCTGTTCCTCGGCGCGGGCCTCTTCCAGGGAATCAACATGGTGGGCTCAGTGATGGCCTCGCAGGTGATGTCGAGGTTCCTCACCGGCCCGCCGGAGTAGGAGACGCTACGTGGAACAGCCCCCGTACGGAGCACAGACCCTCGCGGGCGCGATGGCGCCGCCCGTCGTCCAGGAGCCGGCGGTCGAACCGGACTCGCGGATCCTCGCCGGGCCCGGGCACGAGCTCGCCGGCGCGATCGCGCCGACGATGCAGATCGCCACCCGGAGCGCGGTCCGCTACGGAGCGGTGCTCCTCGGAATGTGGGGCGTCTCCCGGATCACGAAGAACCCGGTGCCGCTCAAGGCGATGCTCTGGCTCGGCCTCGGGGCCCTCGCCGCGTCCGTGGCCACGGACATGGCGTTCCTCATGATGGACACCGTCCCGGCTCTGCCGGAGGAGGCCACCGAATGAAGACCCCGAACCTCTTCCTTCTCGCCGGCGGCGCCGCGGCCGCCTGGCTCCTCTTCTTCCGGAAGCCGGCCTCGGCCGTCGCGGGTCACCGCCAGCTCCCGCCGCTCGGAGCGGGCCCGGTCCCTGCGCACGGCGCCGCGGCCGGCCGCCAGCTCTCCTTCGCGATCTCGAGGATGGCGGCCTCGACGGCGCCGCCCGAGACCGTGGCCCAGACCGGCGCGGCCGTGCTGCGCGAAGTGACGCGCCGGCGCGACGAGCTCTATCAACGGCTCTGGGAGGTGGAGACCGAGAACACGCCCGAGGACCAGGCGCGCCGGCGCGTGCTCACCGACCGCGCCCTCACGCCGACCGCCTGGATCCAGGCCGACCAGATGCGGACCTTCCCGAACGCAACCGGCATGGTGACGTTCTGACGAAGACGCGGACCAGGCCCAGGAAGAAGAAGCGCCGGCGGCGGAAGCTCGCCGGCGTCGTCTCGAGCTACCCGTCCGTCCGGGCGAACCCGGCGGTCGTGCCGATGCAGCTCGGCGCGCGACAGTGGAGCGTCGCCGAGATCCACGGCGTCCGCGAGGAGTACGCGATTTTCCTCGAGCTCGGGAAGATGGTCGAGCGCGATCGCCGGCCGGCGCTGTTCTTCTTCGTGGACGAGTGGCTCGTGATCGGGCCCCCGTCCGTGGAGGAGAACGAGGATCTCCTCTCCGATGCGCTCGAGAGCTACCTCGAGGAAGGCTTCGGCCGCGCCGCCATGCAGGAGGCCTTCGAGGAGACGCACCGCTTGAGCGGCGCGCTCTGGGTGGAGCAGAGCGAGGGGAAGATCATCCGGCTCGACGTCTTCGGCCGAGAGGACATCTGGCAGGACATGGTTCAGGAGGCCGCTCGCGAGCTCATGAGCCAGGACTTCCCCGACGAGGAGAGCTTCCTCGAGGCCGAGAACGACTACGGCACCTACCAGCAATACCAGGAAGCGGCCGAGGGACAGATGCCGGCCCCCTGGTGGATGGACGACGTCGCGGAACCCCTCGCCGAGGTCCTCGACGCGCTGGACCGGATGGACCGAATCTTCCGACAGACCGAGATCTATTGGGTGCCCCGCGACGGGGGCCCGCGGAAGGGAACGATGATCGGCCGCGGCACTGACATCACGGAGCAGTAGCCGTGAGCGCCCGCGCGAACCCCTCCTACTCGATGCGCGCGACCTGGAAAGGTGAGGAGCTCGAGCCCGCCGAGCTCGAGGAACTCCAGGAGCTGCTTGAGTACGAGGGAGAGCTCCGGTTCGTTTCGGTCGGCGGGAGCGACCTGGTCTTCGGATCCGAGTCCCTCGCCTACCCCCACGGCGCGATCCACTCCGCGGCGAAGGCCCTCCTCGGCCACCGCGGCGGAGGGCTCGAGCTCCACGGCGTCGTCCGGGTGGACCAGGAGGCGGGGGACGTCGCCGGCGACCTGGCGATCTGGATCTTCCGCCACCGCGGCCCCGCCGACGTCGAGGTCGTGAACCCTTTCGAGGACCGCCAGGGCGAGCGGGCCCTCGTCGCCGCGCTCCGGGAGCTGCTCCGGACCGGGGTCGTCCACGAGGACCTCAAGGTGGAGGTCACGGATCCGCGCGACTGGTCCGGGAGAGACCTCGTCTCCGCCGGCGTCGTCGGCGACTGGACGGCGCGCGCGAATCCGGCGGACGGGGACGAGCTCGACGAGTACCTCAGCACCTGGCAACGGAGCTGGATTGGAGGCTCACGATGAAACGGTTTCTGAACGGTCCCGTGCTCTACGCCGGCGCGTGGGCGGCCGGTGGCTACTTGATCTACCGACTCCTCTCGAGCGCCGCGAAGTCGGCCGGGCTCAGTGCACTCCCGGGCAACGTGCCCGTCGTTCCCCCGGGCACGCTCTCCCAGACGGAGGTCGACCCCGGGGACCAGGTGACGGCGCGCTTCGTCGTGCGCGGGGTTCCGGTGGAGCACACCGACGCGAGCCTCTACTCGCTCAGAAACCAGATCATGAACCGGCACAAGTGGCGGGGCGAGCTCCGCCGGCGCGGCATCGAGACGGATCCGGCGACGATCAAGATCACGTGGAAGCCCGGCGCCGGGATCTACTACAAGGGCGGGAGGGCGGTCCGCGACGACGCCTTCCTGATCTCCTTCGACTACGCCGGGAAGTACGAGGGACCGGGCGTCATGGAGGCGAACCTCGGCGCCGTCGTGACGATCACCGTCACCCTGTCCATCGTGGCGGCCGCGCTCCTCGCCGCGGCCGTGGCGATCGCCATCACCACGACGGTCGTGCTCGCCGCGGTCTGGGTCTCCAAGAGCATCGACAAGCTCCCGGACGTCGAGGGACTCGGCACGACGATCACCATCGCCGCGGTCGGGATCGGAGGAGTACTCCTCTGGCAGGGCATGAAGGGACGGAAGGGACGGAAGGGGAAGGGGCGGAAGGTGAGGAGCCTCCTGTGATCGGCGCTCCGGATCCGGTGAACAACGTCCCGATCGACGCCTTCACGGTGGGCCACTTCTACGTCGGCGCGATCTCCCGGCGGATCCGGGTGAAGTTCTCCCTCTCGCTCATGGCGGCGGTCCTCTGGGAGATCGTCGAGCGGCCCATGAAGGAGGCCTGGCCCGGGGCGTTCCCGCACCCGAGCCAGGACAGTCCTCAGAACGCCGTGGTGGACGTCGCCGCGTGGGTCCTCGGCTGGTACCTGGCGGACCGGGCCGGCTAGCCGCCCGGGCGCCGCGTTCCTCCCATCCCCGGGGGCGTGGGCCCGCCGGCGCCTCCGCCCGGAACGAGGAGGCCGCTCGCGTCGTTCAGCGACCGGATGGCCACCCCCTGTTGCACCGCGGCGAGCTGGCCCTGCAGGGCCATGAAGCTCTGCGTCGACGCGAGGATCCCCTCGGTCATCCGGACGTACTGCCCGAACGCGACGACCACGGTCCCCTGCGCGAGCGTGATGTACTGAACGATCGGGTCGTGGAGGCGGTCCGGATCCTCGAGGGCCTGACGCTGGAACCGCGCCGCGTCCGCGAAGAGGGCCGGGAGGAGCTCCGCGTCCTTGCAGATGTCCGTCCAGCGGATCAGGCACCCGTCCGTGTGGATGATGAGCTCGCGGTCCTCGTCGGTGTGGTCGACGATCGTGACCGACTGCTCCACCGGATCCGGGGCCGGCGCGTCGTCTGTGACTCTCTCCATCGGATCAATCTCCCTTGCGCCCCGGAACCGAGGCGGCGATCTTGTCGAAGTTCTCGAGCGTCCACCGGAGCATCTCTCTCACGTCGGACGGCTCTGCCATCGGCCGGAGCTCGCCGGCCGGTTCGTTCCTGGCACTCATGAGCGCGCCGAGCTGCGCGCAGAACAACCGAGTGATCTCCCGCAGCTGCAGCTTCCGGCACGGGCCCCCGAGTCGGGAGTCGACCGGATCGCCGACGACGTCGCCGGCGAGCTTCGGGTTCAGGAGATCCCAACAGACGGCGCGGAGTTCCTCCAGGAGGAGCTCGGACCCCTCGAGGTGGTAGACGACGCCGTGCGCGGTGCCCGACGTCGTGTTCCGCGCGAGCCGGCGGAGCAGCTCCGTGACGTTCTGGCGGAACTGATCGTCGACCATGTCCCCGAACCCCTGCAGGGAGGAGATCATCGCCGGCGCCTCGAGGCGGTGCTCCCTCCCATCCGGATCCCGGTGAACCACGGCGACGATCCCCACCGGATCGACCAGGCGGAAGATCCCGGGGCTGTACTTCTCGAGCTGCTCCCTCATGTGGTCGAGCCGCGGATCCGGATCGACGTCCTCGCGCTGGAGATCGGCGATCGCCTTCGCCAGGTGCGGGACGGTGTACTTCTTCTTCGTCATGTTCCCGGCGACGACGTCCATCGCGCGGCGCCAGAGCGGGAAGCGCTCGAGGGACCTCCGGAGCCACTGCTTGATCTTGGCGACGGCCGCCGGCGAGATCTCCAGGGGATCGCTCATCGCTTCTTCTTCCGGGCGTTCTTCCTGGCGCCCCTCTTCTGGGCGGCCTCCCGCTTCTTGAACATCCTCGCGACGTCGCCGGACCGGTGGTCCTCGTTGAACGGATCACTGATGTCACTGATCCAGCACTTCTTCCAGAGATCCTTCGTGGTGAGGACGCCCGTGACGAAGCGCACGACCTGGTGCGGCCGGTGCGCTTGCCACTCCAGATCGCGGGTGAACGGCTCCTCGAGGAGGCAACCGCTCCCCACGCGCTCCAGGCCGGCGAGATCCGCCAGGCTGCGGAGGTTGTCGTCGAGCTGGCCGTCGAGGCCGCCGTTGTACTCGACGGTGATCCGGATCAGCGGCGCCTTCGGGTTCGGTGGGGGCTTCTTGGCAATCATTCCTCGTCTCCGTCCTTCCAGCCTTCGCCTTCGCGTTCGCGCCAGGCGGAGGGCTTCCCCTCCTCGGCGCGCTGTTTCGCCTCCTCGGCCTTCCCCCAGAGTGTGAGGCCCATGTCTGCGAGCGCCGCCATGCCCAACGGGTGTTCCGCGACGAGTCCGACGCGCTCCCCGGCCGCGACGGCCCGCTTGAGCCACCGCTCGAGGTCCTCCGGATCCGCGAGCTCGCGCTCCATGTAGGCCCTGACGTCCTCGAGGGACATCCGGCCGGACCAGAGGAGCCCGCCGAAGAGGTGGAGGATCATGTCGTTTCCGTCCGGGCCGTCGTAGACCTTGAGGATCTCCTCGCCCTTGAGCTCCGCGGCCATCCCGCCGAACACGCCGACGACCTCCTTCTCCACGTGCTCGGTCGGGGGATGAACGCCGCAGCAGGCATCCGGGCCCGGGGCGAACGCGGTTCCGGAGCGATCGAAGGCCCATTCCACGAAGATCGTCAGGAAGAAGAGGCCGATCACGATCATCCCCTGGTGTCCGAAGTCGTGCGGATCCACGTTCACGCGGAATCCGAGCTGGCACCAGAACCGCCCGGGGATCTCTCCGACCGTTCCGCTCGGCGATCCATCGAGGTGGACCCCCTCGAGCTTCCTTCTCCACCAGTAGAGCTTCTGCACCCGGGCCCAGACGCGCAGGTGCTTCCGGAACCAGCTCGTGATCCTCACCTTCCCCTCCACCAGCGCTTGAGCGCCGAGACCGGATCCCCGCAGAAGGCGGAGATCGCGTAGCCGATCCCGCTCCCAATGTCCCAGGCGATCGCAAAGAGCGCGACGCCGACCACGTAGAGGATCGCGATCGCGACGACGATGATGCCGAAGGCCCCGAAGACGGCGCAGAGGTAGCCCACCAGGACGAGGACCAGGCCGATCGCATCCGTCAGGAGTTCCATGAACCCCCCGATTCTAGGGCCTCAGGGCCCTTCGGAACCATTCCCCAAACTGCTCTGCTCCCTCTCATCCCCGTAACTCCTTTCATACCAACGGGTTACGTTCGCCAATCCCCTAGGGTTCCACAAATGGTGATTTGTGGAACCGTCACAGGGGGTCAAAGGCCGCCAGGAGGAGCCGGTAGAGGGCTCGAGCAACCCCGCTGGCGGCGAGCACCTCCGCGAGGTCCACCTCGAGGTCCCCCGGCTGGTCGACCGCCAGGCGGCCCGCCTCGAGGATCGCCACGTGCCAGGGCCCCGGCCGCTTCTTATCGGTCGGGCGCTCCCAACAGCTGATCGTGATCGGCGCCACGCCCAGGAGCTGCGCGAACTCCGTCTGTGTTAGCCGGAGCCCGCGCCTCACCCGCTGGATCTCTTCGTTCCTCATCTAGTCCCAGCCGGTCCCTGCGTCCCAGATCTGCAGGCCCGTGCCCTCGAGGAGCTTCATCACCTCGAAGCGCTGCCCCTGCGTCAGGGTCTTCAGCACGTTCCCGTCATTGCGGATGAGCACGACGCCGACCGGGGAGGTCTCGAGCCGCACCGGCAGCGCCGGCGGCCCCTTCAGCAGCCGCGCCATGATCTCGGCCACCCCCGCCTCCGGAGTGACCTCCTCTTCCGGAACGGCCTCCGGCGCCGAGGACACCTCATTCGGCCACGGGGCCGCCGGGAAGTAGATCGTGATCGGATCGCCCGGCATCAGACTGTCGCCCGGCATCAGACACACGACTTCCGTCGCTACTTTCACCGGCGGGCGGCTCCCGCTCTGGGTGACGAGCAAGATGCCGTCCTCGTGGTTCTCGAGCCGGGCCGGATCGTCCGCGTCGAGAAGCAGCGCGTGGATCTGATCCGCGAACTCCTGCTCGGAGATCGGGAGCGTCCCCTCCGGATCCTGAGGTCCGCCCGCGGTGGCGGGGAGCTCCTCCTCCGGATCCGGAGCGTCGCGCCGCGCGATCAGCTCCGCCACGCGGGCCTTGAACTCCCCGCGGCCGCCGGCGAGCTTGTCGATCACCTTGTCGGCGATCCCGACGCCGGCCTCGCCCTTGACCTGCATCGCCACCGCGAACGCGAGGACGTCCACGATGTACTCGACGGGCTTCCCCGCCTCGAGCACCGGGATCTCCCCGACCTGCCTCGCGATCGCGAAGCGGTCCCCGCCCTCCGGCACGACGTCCTGGCCCCACGCCTGGTAGACCTGCTCGCCGAACGCGTGCGCGAGATCTTTGGCCGGGCCCTGCCAGTCCTGCAGGTCGTCCGGCATCAGGATCTCGGCTTCCGGCCCGTCGTCGCCGGGGAGGAGGTGCACGAGGACCGAGTTCTTGAAGCCGCGCCTCGAGAACAGGCGCAGCGCCTCGAAGACCACGGGCGGGAGATCCTCGACCGGAACGGACGGATTCGCGACGACCTCGCCGATCGCGCCCCCCTCCTCCCGCGGCGAGTACGCGACCTCCGCGCACGCCGGATCCGGATCGAGCGCGTCGTACGGGAGGATCGAGATCCCGCTGTCCACCCGGCGGAGGATCGACTTCAACCCGCCGAGCATCTTCTCGATGACCGAGGGAAGCGCTTCGATCGGAACGCGGACGTGCTCCGGCCCGAGCCCGACCAGGATGTCCCGGAAGACCGCGTCCTGCTTCTCGTGCTTCTCCTCCAGGAGGCGGGCCCGCTCGGCCACGGCCGCCGGGATCTCCTCGAGCCCGGTCGCTGCGCGATCCGGACCGAGCCCCTCCCGGATCGTCTGGAGCAGCTCGAGGTAGCCCTTCCCCTTCTCCTCGAGGAGGCGCATCCGCTCCGCGGCCCCCCCGCCTTCCGTCTTCCCGACGTTCTCGTCGGGGCTCGTCGTTTCGTCTGACACGTCTTGCTCCTTCTCTACCAGAGTGACAGCTGATCCCCGGCCGGAGCCGTGGGCAGCGTCGAGATCTCGAGCTCGGAGTCCCAGGGGATCCCGAGCAGCCCCGCGCAGAGCTGGTCGCCGGCCCGGATCTCCGGGTAGCTCCTCTCCGCGCGCCATCGGTCCTTCGCGCGGCACGCGAGCACCACGCGACACGTCCAGCAATTCTCGCCCTTCCGGAGGGCGAAGCAGCCTTCGCTCCCCGGGAGGATCGCCCGGTTCCGGACGGAAGTGCACTCCGCCCGGGCCGAGCAGCTCTCGCAGCGTGCGGCCGCGATCACACCGCCCTCTCTCGGTCCGTCCTGTGTCGGTGTTCCTCGAGGAGGACGTCCCGCGTCACCGCGGATCGACTCATGAGCCAGGCGCGGGTCTCGAGGATCGCCATCTGCCAGGACGGATCCGTGAACTCGCCGCTATTCAGATCGAGGTAGTCCAGGAGGTCCGACGCCTCCACCTCGTCTTGCCGGCCGCGGCTCCGCCGGAAGTTCCAATCCTTCGCGGTCTGGTACCAGGCGATGCTCTCGTCCGCCGCGGCGTGCTCGGAGGCCTTCCTCGTGACGAAGGCCGCGACGTCCGCCGAGGGGATCCCGGCGAGGAGGAAGTTCCTGTACTCGTCGAGCAGCCGGATCGCGGCGGAGCTCGGCGTGTCATGAGGGACCATCGCGAACGCCCACTCCGTCGCTACGGTGTGGACGATCTTCCCGAGTTCCGCCGCGCCCTCAAAGGCGCTGCGCGTCCGAGTGCGGTGCTCCTCGAGGTTCGGGAGGTCGTGGGCGAGTTCACGGCAGGCCTGCATGAGCTCCAGGCACCGACCATCCTGCAGGTGCGCTCGACGATCATCGTCCTGGCGAAGGCCCTCGACGTCCGCGATCGATTCTCCGATCGCCGACTGCAGCTCCGGATTCCTCAGCCAGTCCGCGACCTGGCGCATCGCGTGTAGCCGGATCTCGTCCTTGTCCCAGGCCTCACTCTTCATCGCTCGCCCCTGCCCCCTTGTGGGCCCACGCGTAGTTCTTCACCCAATCCCAGAAGGGATCGGACGTGTCGCCGGGCTTCACGAAGAAGCCCCGGCTGATCCGGCGGCGGGTCCGGAGGCACCCCGGACCCGTGTTCAGGGTGCCTCCGAGATCTCGCTCTGGCCGCTTCACTTCTTCTTCCCCTTCTTCTTCGCCGGCTCCTTCTTCGGCGCCGGCGGAGAGATGACCTTCCCCAGGAACGCAGCCGCCTCCTCGAGCTGAAAGATGTACCGTTCCGCGAGGAGTACTCCGACGAGGAGCTCGCGCGGCCGCTCGGAGAACGCCAGGTGCGCCGCCTCCTTGAACCGCTTCTCCCACTCGTCGATCGCGGCTTCGTCGTCCTCGGGGCAGGGCTCGGCCAGGATCAGCCGGCGCACCACCTTCGAGTGTGGGGCGGAGTGGTGGTGGAGCGTCTCTCCCAGGAAGCGGGCCGAGCTCTCGGTGTTCGTCACCACGGAGGGGACGAGGTCCTCCCGGAGCTCCACCACGAGGCCTTCCTCGACGAGCAGCTCCTGGGCGTACTGCCGCCGCGTCTCCGACTCCCGCTCCTGGCCGCGCTTCCCCGGGTTCATGCAGGCCCGGTGCGCGGAGACGCTCATCTTCTCGTCCCACGTGAGGAAGCCGTCGACCACGATCGCGTGGGCCGGGCAGGTCTGACAGTGGGTGGCCACGAGGCGCTCGTCGATCCCGGCCGCGTCCGCCTTCGCCTTCGTCTCGTAAGTGCACTCCATTCGGAACGGGAACGGGCCCTCGAGCTGCTTGAGGTCCTCCTCGTCGCCCGGGTGCGGGTACCACTGGTCCTGGCGCTTACTCTTCCGGAGGGCGCGGAGGTCCTCCTCCACGTTCGAGACGCCCCATCGATCGAGGCAGGGCTTCTTCTCCTCGGCGATCGCGATCTTCTGCACCCGGGCGGTGATCTTCTCCCGGAGCTTCTTCAGGAGGCCGCGGCGCGTGGTGGCCTTGCCCGTGGACTCCTTCTTCTTCCGGCAGGAGTCGTCGAAGCAGGCGATCGCCGGGACGCCGCCCTTCCTCGGCTCCTTCCCGAGCCAGTTGAAGCGTTGCCACTCCTCCTTCGGGACAACCATCGCCTTCTTCTTCGGGCAGTCGAGGCACGGCGTCATGTCGAAGGGAGGCTTCGTCTCGATGAGGATCGCGGCGTACGACCATGGCGCCTTGTCGGGATCGCTCCCGCCGGCGATGAGCTTCGCCACCTCGACCCGCCCCCGCGTGGAGGCCTCCGGGACCTTCTCGATGTGCTTGATCGCGTCGAGGCCTACACTTCCGGCGTCGACGAGCTTCTGCACCCCCACGGGGAGGGTCAGGAGCCGGAGGTGGCGCTCGACGCGGAACCTCGGGAATCCGAACCGGTCCGCGATCGCGGGGACCTCCTGGCCGGTGCTGCGGAGCTCGTCGTAGGCCCGGGCCTCCTCGGTCCGGGTCAGGTCCTCGCGGAGGAGGTTCTCGATCGCCTGGACGGCGACCCGGTCCGCGGGGTCGAGGTCCTCGTGGACCATCACGGGGAGCTCGTCGAGGATCCCCACCGACGCGGCGAACCGCCGGCCGCCGGCGACGAGGACGAACTTCCTCGAGCGCCCTCCCCTCGGCGTGACGATCAGGGGCTGCAGGATCCCGTCCTTCTCGATCGAGGCGCGGAGATCTCCGAGGGTCTTCTCGTCGACCTCCCGGATGTTCGGGCCCAGGACGATGTACCTCCGGGCCATCAGCTGAAAGGACCGCTTCGGCGCGGCCGCTGTTTCCGTGGTCAAGAGTTCCTCCCTTTTCGCCTGGTCAGAAAGTCACGTCGGGATCCCAGGCGAAGATCCCGTCGCGGGCGTGGCGCTCGAGCGCGGAGCGGAGGCTCTGCGCGTCGAACGTCGATCGCCTCATGTAGACCCGGTCGATCAGCCAGCGGACGTAGGCAAGCCATCGCCGCTCGCGGACCTGGTCGGTCATCCGGCCGCACCGCTCCGCGATCCGGGGATTTTGCGGGCCGCGGTAGGTCACGCCGGCCGCCTCGTAGAAGGCCGGCGCGAGCACCGCGACGGGCTCGTAGCGGGCGAGCTCGAAGCCCGCCTGGCTGTTCAGCGTGGCCACGACGTCGGGGCAACTTGCCCACCGCTCGCGCTGAGGATCGAGGTTGAAGTGCTCGGCGAGGGGTAAGTGTCCCCCGTCGATCACGTGGACCGTGATCTCTCGGGCCGAGAACGCGAGATCGCCAGCCTCGGCCTCGAGGTGCGAGACCATCGCGTGAAGCCGCGCCGCGGTGATCTTCTTGTCGAGCCGGCTCTGCTCCTCCATCGGGTGAGACCGGTAGATGAAGACGAGCGGCCGGGTCGGGTCGAGGAGGCTGTACGCGTGGAGCGCGTGGACCGCGTCCCACCCTTCGGGGTTGTCGACGGTGACCGAGCAGTCGTAGGGGACCTGGCCCAGGAACAGGACGGTGAAGGCGTTCCGGTCCCGGGCGTCGCGGAGGACCTCGTTCAGCCGCCGGCGCTCGCTCTCCTCGAGCTCCGGATCCGGATCGTCGCTGTAGAGCCATGGGTAGGCCTCCCGGTACCACCGGAGGTCGGCCTTCTTCTCGAGCTCCTCCCCGACGAGCCGCTGCGTCGACTCGAGCGACCCCTCGGACGGGCGCCGGTGCCGGGCCCTCGAGGAGAGGAGGCCGATGCGGTTCACCGCGGCGCCGCTCTCCGGAGTGAAGACCATGAAGTCCGGGAGGAACGTGTTCTCGAGCGCGTAGACGGGGTGGCCATGCCCGCGGGCGATCTCCACCATCACCCGCGTTCCGAGGTGGAGCCCCCCCTCGAGGAAGACGGGAGGCCTCCCGCCCCAGGGCGCCCGGGACCGGCGGATCTCCGACGACGAGAACCACACGTCGAAGGCCTCGATCAGGGAGCACGCGTTCATGTAGCAGGCGGATAGGGTCTGCTCGACGAACACCTCCTCCTTCTGCGTGACATGCAGCCCCAGGCTGGCCCGGGCGTCGCGCAGCGCCCAGGCGACCTCGCCGCGGACCAGCTCCCAGAGATCGAAGCGGATGCCGTTCTTCGAGAGGTAATCGGCGGAGCGGGGTCCCCAGGCCTTCTCGGTCCGGGTGAGCTTCGCCGCCCGGCCGAGGAGCGCGAAGCCGGTCTTCTTCTGCAGCTCGAGGTCCGCGTAGGTCCAGCGGACGTAGGGGATCCCGGTCTCCTCCGCGAGCTCGCCGAGCGCCTTCAACCCGGAGAGGAGCGCCTTCGGGTTGTCCGGGTGCGGCGTGTTCGTGATCCCGTGGATCCAGCCGTGCGTGCAGAAGTCGATCCCGAGGCACGCCCACTCGGCGTTCTGCGCGCCGGAGTAGAGGTCCGCGGGGGCGAGCGCGAGCGTCATTCCCACCACCTCTCGATGTACTTGAACTCGTCGTTCCGCCGGAGCTTGCGCTCCCACGGGCCATCGGCGACGAGGATCTGAGGCAGGAAGCCCTCGAGGGCGGCGTCGGAGATCTCGCAGTCGGCCGTCAGGTCGTGGCCGGCCAGCCAGGCCTCCCGGAAGTAGTCCGCCATCTGGATCACGGACGTCCCCCCGTCGATGTGCACGAGGACCGGGCCGTCCGTGGGGCTCGGGTTCGCCGCGGTGCCTGGGCCACCCCGGCCCACGAGCGACGGCTTCCAGATGCCGGCGTCCGGTGGCCACCGCGTCGGCCCGGGCCACACGGCGATCACCCGGCCGCCGGCCTCGTTGATCTTCCGCGAGGATCCGTAGTCCTCCCCCTCGCCCGTCCCGTCCTCCGCGATCGTCAACGCGAAGAGGTCCGCCCCGAGCTCGAGCGCGGCCCGGTTGTAGAGGGCGAAGCCGCCCCCGACGCGGAGCGCCAGGTGGACGGCGCCGTGCGTGAAGCAGAAGCAGGCCCACGCCCGGTAGAACTCCGGGGGCATCACGCCGGCGGCCGGGCCCCAGGCCTGGACGACCGGGACGTGACACTGTGACCGCTGCCTCCGGGGATAGACTCCCGCGAGGAGCAGCGGCCGGTGCTGGTCGTCCGCGGGTCGCCGCTCAACGTGCTGGAGTACCCGATGGAACTTCGCGAGCCACTCCCAATTCCACCCCATATCCGAATCGATCCGGAGCAGGTAGTCCGCCCCCCGCTCGAGCGCGGCCAGGGCGAGGTTGGCGAGGTTCAGGGGGACGTACGGTCCGAAGGCCGGGGGGAGGACCGTGACCGAGAACTCGCGGGAGTCCACGCCGAAGGGGGAGTGCCCGCCCGCGAGGAGCGTGACGAGATTCTCCGCCGTCAAGGCCTCGATCTGGCCGTAGGTCGGGATCCCGATGCAGATCTTCTTCATCCCTCGTCCTCCTCCTCTTCGTCGTCCTCTTCCTCGATCTCCGAGTCCATCTCGAGCACCAGGAGCGGGTGCATCATGCAGTGCTCGTTCCCGCGCATCTGGGAGCGGACCTGCACGATCTTCGCGTCGCTGCCGCGGCCCGTCTCCTGCTTGACGCAGACCGCCGTCTTCGGCCCGGCGGTGCAATCCCCGTGGAGGTCCTCCGGCTTTCGCCCCTCTCGGTCGGCCGCGCTCTCCGTGAGCCACTCGAACGCGGGGCAGGAGGCGCAACAGGCCTCCTCCTTCTTCCCGTCTACCTCGATGATCCTCAAGACGCACCCCCATCGTTGATCTCGTCGTAGAGCTTCTTCGCCTCCCAGCCGAGCCAGAAGGTCCCGCAGATTTGGGCGAGCGTCACGAACGCCGCCACGCCGGCGCGGCGGTTGAAGCTTGGCCTCCGATGTGCGTTTACTTCTCGCCGTTCTGCTTGAGATTCTCTCCGGTCTGTGCGCTTCCGCCGCGGCGGGCTCTCGGCGTACGGCTTCTTCCCGCGCCGGCCCTTCAAGGCGACGTCCTCGCGCTCCGTGGGCATGGTCGCCTGGACGTAGACCGCCCTCGCCTTCTGGCGTTCCCTCAACGCGAGTCCGTAGCCCACCCAGAAGGCCGTGAGGCTCATGAGGGGCGCGAGGGTCCACCCGGCGCGAGAGGGCCAGATCGCGGCCGCCGCGGTGAGGAGTACTCCGACCGCGACACTCGCCCAGAGGGCCGCCTTCATCCGTTTCCGCATCATCGCTCCCTTCCAGAGTAGGGGGCCGTGAGCGTGAGCATCCGCCGGCCCGCGTCGGTGATCTCGAAGCGGAGCGGGGGGAGTTCCGGATCGGAGCTGGCCCGAGCCTCGATCCACGCGTAGTGCCAGAACCGGAGCAGCCGCGCTCCGGAGACCCTCTCGATCGAGTCCCGGTCGAAGCTCTCCCCGCGGCGGAACCGATCCACGAAGAATGCGATCGGAGTCGACTCCCGCGCGAGAAGAAACCGAGCCCGGGAGTTCACTCCCCCGTTCTCGACGAGCGGCCGGCCGGGCTCCGGGACGGCGACGAGGACCCGCCCCTCGGCGAGCTTCGCCAGGAGGAGCCGCTCCCCCCTCCGGATCTCCGAGCGGAGGCCCGTGATCCGCGGGAGCCATTGCCGCTTGAACATCGGGACCGGGAAGCGATGCGTCACAGCGGCCCCCCCGCCCCGACGCAGATCCCGTGCGCCGTCTCGGCCATGAACAGCCGGGTGGACCCGGCCTTGGCGATCCCGTTCGAGTGCTGGTACCAGAGCTCCACCTCGTTGAAGTAGAGCCGGACGCGCTCGAGGAGCACCTCCGTCGTGTAGTGCCGGACGTGGAAGGGGTCGTCGGATCCGTCTCCCCTCGTCGCCGCGTTCGGCGTCGTGAGGAGGAGGAGGCCGTCCGACCTCCGGAGCACGTCCGCCGCCCACGCGAGGAAGCCGACGTCGTCGTAGATGTGCTCGAGGACCTCGACCGCCACGATCACGTTGGGGTCGGTAGAGTCCACTTCCGGCTTCCCCTCCGCGAGCGACGGCCAGGTGCCCTCCCCGAAGGCGAGGCCCAGCGCGGCGTAGTGCTTCTCCGCGTAGGCGACCGCGTCGGCCTTGTCGAGGCCCCCGACGAAGTTCTGGCTGAAGCGGTACTCCTCCCCGTCCTCGCCGGGGATGGTCGCGGCAAGGAGCTTGTCTCGGATGAACCGCGTCCCGTAGCCCGCGCCGCATCCTATATCCGCGACCCACAGCCCGGTGAAGGGCCAGTCCCGCTCGAGGATCCGCTCGGCCGCCCACCGGTACCGGACCAGGTGGTCGAGGCGGACGTCCTCCATCCTCGGCGCCAGGTGCCTCTCCGTTCGCTCACTCATAGTGTCCTCTTGGGATTCCGCTCGGCCGCGAGGCGGAGCAGCTCCTGGTCGAAGGGCGCCCACTCATTGATGAAGCGCGCGGCGCGCGGCGTGACGTCCCGCGGCTCGAGGTGAGTCCCCTGGCCCAGGCGATCAAGGTCCGAGCGGACCCCCGCCACGAACGGCAGATGGACGAGGCCCTCCGGGAGGCTCTTGATGTTGATGAGGAGGTCCACGTGGACGCCGGCGAGAAGGTCCGCCTGCGGCAGGAACATCTCCCACTGCTTGACGTGCCACGGAGTCTCGCCGGAGGTCGGATGCAGCTCCCGGCCGCGGGCGAGCCACCGGGCGAAGCCCTCGAACGACGGCCCCCAGATAGCATCGATCCCGTACGTCCCGGGGTGCTTCTGCGTCGCGTGGTCCCAGATCGAGAGGGCCCTCGAGACGGGATCCCGGACGATGGCGAACCGGTAGAACCGCTCCGCCGCGGCCGGGATGTTCATGTGGTGGGGCCAGGTCCCGGAGAAGGCCTGAGGCGCCCCCTCGTAGGTCTCATGGATCGCCGAGCACCGGAAGGTCTCGAGGAGCCAGGCGGAGACGGACCGGCTCGCGTTCTTGGGGATCGACAGGAAGACGAAGGGCGGGTCGTCGCAGATGATCATGGGGACACCTCTCTGCCCTTAACCCCCTCGACGACGACGTACCAGTGGCCCTCCGTCCAGACCACGACGATGCCCTCGATGAGGTGAACTCTCCCGTCCTCGTCGGCCTCGGGCAGGAGCAGCGGAGGGACGAGCTCCAGGAGGAGTTCGTAGCGATCCAGGTCACAGAGCGCCGCGCTCTCAGAGAGCCTCTTCGCTGCTCGGCGGCCGTTCCGATCCAAGGCGGCGAAGTGCTGGGCGTTCGTCACGGTGCGAAGGCCTTGCCCTCCTTGAACGCACTCGACCTGCGCTA
>Ga0114923_10000622_pt1 | contig 27020 bp, 21 predicted proteins | sample SumtaG_FD_89578 | JGI IMG/M metagenome (GOLD analysis project Ga0114923, IMG submission 89578) | Deep subsurface microbial communities from Indian Ocean to uncover new lineages of life (NeLLi) - Sumatra_00157 metaG | ecosystem: Environmental > Aquatic > Marine > Oceanic > Sediment | place: near...
AGCACCTCAATTTCATAGTCGCAGCGGGTCAATCCACAAGCAATGCAGGTAATCTCTCGATCTTCGGTTCGAATGATGGGGAAGACAGCATAGCCCATAATCTCCCCAGGCTTCCGATCTTCATCGGGAGGGCGCTCATAAAGATCTTCAGAATACTTTTCCATTATCGCTCGAAACCGACTCTCTGGGGAGCACCATGTTGCTCCATTCCATTGACAGCGATGGCTGCGATTTTGCGCAGGAATTCCAAGGCATCGACCTCGCAATAATGACGCTTTCCATCCCTATCCCCCGCCAACTTTTTGGGCTCGTTAACCCAGATAGCCCTAGCCTTCGACGCATACTCTTCAATGAGGAGGAGGAATTCCCCCACTTCAAGCGGGTTGGGGGTTTCGGACCCATCAGGGTTACTCCATAGAGAGTCCTGATAGGCTCTTTCGCTGTCGATTGCTCTGAAAACTTCTTCTCTGTTAGTCATTATCGTTCCCTTTCTGTCAACTCTCGTAGCCTGAACGTTCGAGAATTCCGTTTTGCTCCATACAAGCGACGCCTAGCGCCGTCACTTTTCGAACGAAATCTAGACTCCCCTCCGCTCCCAAACTTCTTTGATCTATACTATTGCCTCCGTTTTCTAATATGCTCTCCAAGCGGCGTGCTTCCTGTAAGTAGTGTTCCATGAACACAATGAACGCTCCGGTCTCGTGTTTGCCGCTGGATTCGGCGGTATCCCACTTTTTCTGATACTCTCGCTCGCCATCAATCGCCTTGTATACCTCAGCTCTGCGGTCGTCTTCGTAAGTCATTATCGTTTCCTCGCTATTACGTAAAAGCTCCACAGAGGATCTGGCCGTGAAGTGTACTCAAGAATGTTGAAGTTCAGCTCTTCGCGCAAAAATTGCACTAGAGTCACTGGTTCGGGGTTCCAGACGTGCTCTTTACCCACCCACGAGCCTGTTTTAGCGTGCCAAGGCTCACATTGAGGATGAGGTAGATACATGAACAGAATCCCGTGAGGTCGTATGATGCGATGCCATAGCGTAAGCTCTTGTTTCCACTCCGTTACTTGTTCCAAACAATGAGAACTGAATACTCCGGCGAACTGGCCGTCTCTTGCGTTCTCTATGATATTGCGGTTTCCTTTGTCTATAGGAATCGAGTTCATTAGAGGCCATTGACTGCACCCAACATCAACGTATCCGCTCTTCATGTATTCCTTGGCCTTGCATTTTACGAAGTCAGCAGCGTTTCCTGTGTTTAAGAAGTTGGGGTAGCGCTTCTCAAACCTGACATCGGAGATCTTGTTCATAACATCATCCCACTCAGGCCTAGCTACAACAACATTGAAAGGCTTCCGTCGCTGCTCTCCTTCCTCAGTCATACCCATGACAACCCGGACGTTCAAGGCAGCCGCCGCTTGGGTAGCCCAACAATCTGGGCCAACCACAAGAGAAGCAGAACCTAAAATTCTGAGTGCTTTGCGCGTATCATCAAGACTTTTAGGATTCTCTAGGGTGAGGACTTCCGCACCAGTGCTTTTCAGCCTCTCCGCTATTCTTCCGACTCTAGGCCACCCTACAATAGAATGATGAGTTTGAACGACTACTATAGTGTTCGTATCTGCCGGTCTATCTGGCAGAAAAATTTGAGGTGTCTTTCGTGCTAAAACTACTTCAGCAAAGATGGCGAATCTCTCTACTGTTGGTGCTAGAAGCGTCCAATCATCTGTGATATCCGCATAGTGATCGGCTTGGGGTTTGGGAGTCTCAAACTCGACAATTTCATAGATTAGAGGATGATGCTCGAAAAACGGGAAAAATTCCTTCTGGGTTCGCAAGGTAAGCTGGCATGGGGCGAACTTGTAATAAAGAGCTTCGAGAGTGGGCTCCGAAAGGATGATATCATGGATATTGCCAGATATTGTAACAAGAACTTTTTGCATTGTTTCACTCATGCAGTTTGTTGTAATCGTGTCGTATGGTTTGCTATAACTTTAGTGAATTAATTGATGTCAAGTAGTAATTTCCGTGCTGAGCCGTCCGAACCCATTAGTCTTTCGATGTGGGCTTCCGCATCTTCACCAGAGGTAATCTTGATCAGACAGCGAGTTTCGGGGTTCATTGCATATTCTCGAACCTCTGAGGGGTTTGCCTCTCCATGCCCTTTCAATCGTACAATAGGAGCAGATTTGCCACTTTTGGGTAGTGTTTTTCTCACTTCTTGCAACGTATGGCCATAAAAGCGCGTGCTCTTATGAGTAGCTACGAAAAGTGGAGCATCCACGATATAAAGCATCTCGGTAGAAATGAGCTGTGGCATATACAGTGTGAAAAACGCCAGACAAAGGGCTGCGATGTGTTGCCCATCAGGATCCGAGTCGGGCATCAGTAGTAGTTTTCCGATTCTGCATTTAGCTGGTTCGCATAAGTCTCCGGTTTTGGTCCCTATGCAGGTGATGATATCCTGAATCTCTCGGTTGGCGAGGAACTTAAATGCGGATATCCGGCTAGCATTAGGAATCTTGCCTTTGAGGCCCAGCACTTCCTGATAATAAGCGTTGCGTGCTAATTTGATAGAACCTCCGGCTGATTCTCCCTCACATATGAAAAGCTCTCGTTCGTGCGGTTTGCATTTCGGAGCCTCGGCCAATTTTCCCGGCAGTACACCACGCTTACTGTTCTTGTGTACTACCAACTTTCGTATAGTGCTACGCTCGGCTTTGAACTTGTCTCTGGCTTTGCTAAGAGCTACTGCCCGAGCAATGATGGTATTCGTCAGATCTCGATTAGCTTGCAAGAAATCAGTAACAGGCTGAGAAAGTTGACGAGTCACTATTGCCTCCACATCTGTATTGGTCAACTGATCTTTGGTTTGACCTTTGAAATGCGGATTAGTGTGCCTCAAATGGATGGCTGCGACAACTCCGGCACGGAGATCGGACGAGACTATTTTATCGCTGCTTGTATGCTGTTCCTTGAGCAGTTTACTGATTGTTTTTTGCAGTCCTTCAAGATGGGTTCCTCCTTCGGGCGTAGGACTGCTGTTCACGAAAGAATATGTCATCTCATTGTCATCATCAGTCCATAAAATGGCGACATCCATCCCACGAGTCTGCACAAAAAGAGGTCTAGTGTGCAGAGATTTCGCACCTATGTCTTCTGCTGATTGTGCCACAAATTCAGATAGTCCTTTAGAGGACTTAAAATTTTCTCTGGTATTGTGTTCGTCATCTAGTAAGCATAGACGCAGACCAGGGCACAGATACTTCAGAGTACTAAGCCAGTCTCGTATGATAGCATGATGTATTGTGGCATTGAAACCACTGAAAGGCCCTTTGCCGTCATAATCAGGCAGAAAGTGAACGATGGTGCCTTTTTTCAAAAGGCGTCCGCCACCGGTGACTTTGACAATTTTGGAAGTAGCTTTGCCTCTTGAGAATGACTGTTTCCATTCTGTGGATTTGCGGACCGTGTGGACATTGACCCACTCAGAGAGAGCATTGACAACAGTAACTCCAACACCGTGAAGACCAGCAGAAACTGAGTAAGCGTTCTGGTCGAACTTACCTCCCGCGCCAAGGATAGTGAAGATGGTTTCTAGTGTGGATTTGCGAGTCTTGGGGTGCTTCTCAACGGGAATGCCTCGTCCGTTATCCTGCACACTGATGGATCCATCACCGTAATGAGTGACCATAATTTCCGTGACATGGCCTGCCATATACTCATCAATGGCGTTATCCAGAACTTCTTTGACAAGCTGGTGCAGCCCATCCGAACCCACATTTTGGATGTACATGCCGGGCCGTTCGCGAACATGAGCGGCGTCCTTGAGGACTCTGATAGACTTGGCGTTGTATTCAACCATTAATGGAAAGTCATCCTTTTCATGCTCCGCATTTTGTACATGAACTTATTTGGATCGTCTCTAAATAACCTGACGTGAGCGATCAAAATGTAGACCTCGTTGGGCTCAAGGTCTCCGGTGTTGGTAGGTGCGTTTTCCGGGCGAGTGAGCAGGGTAAGCATCCATTCATCGCCCTCATTGAAACACATTTCACAGAGCCCGCTCATCACGTCCCGATATTGCGCATATTCAACATGAAGCAGCACAGGTCCTTCATCTTCAGCGTTCGGTAAATGCACTTTCGCCAAGGCAGATTGGGGGTCGGGATCTTCCCGCAAATCATACAAGAAATAGCGCATTTCTTGCTCTTCGGGCGCGAAACTGAAGTTCATCAGTCTTTCTCGACCTTCTTGCATTCCGCGAAATCGAAGGCGCGCACCACGGTATTAATCGCTCGATTGACGTTTGCTTCGCTCACGTAGCCTTCGCTACTTGTAGCGAGGATTTCGCCATTTACAGCACGCAGACGCCATCTCCATTCCCCGGCGCTGTCTTCGTACCTCTCAATTACAGGATTTCTATCTGACATGTTTCCCTCCTCTGGATACTCCATCAGGAAACGAAGCTCTCAGTGCTCCTGATTCACTATTCCAAGATGCAACAGTTTTTCCCAGCATTCATCGCGTTCTCGACACTTTTTTAGTTTAATCCAAGACGGGTCTTGTGCTCTCTCGAAATGTTGCTGAGAGTTTCCGGTTGGATCAGTTTGAAGCAATTCTATCATGCGCCGGAGCACCCCAATTTCGAGGCGCGTTAACTGAAGAGCCTCTAGACGGTAATCTACAAACGCTTCCCACGCTTGCGGGAATAGCTTCGCCACGATTTCGTTACCTGCTAAGGTTGCGTATTCCCGGATCTCCTGTTGAGCATGCTCATTCATGCGCAGTTTTAGGAAATGGAAAAGGTTGTGCAGATCTATTTTCCAGTATGCCTCAGTGTAATTTGAGAGCGGTAGATCCTTGCGAGCCTGTTCACGTGCGACACCCCATTCTAATCTCTCCTCGTACATCTTACGAGTCATTGCATGATTTTCGCTTTCTCTGGCAGTCAAGCGATCTCCATAGTTTGGGTTCAGATTCCCAGAACTCCCTTGCTTGTTACCTTCGCTTTGCAGACGCCACTCTCCAGGGAGCGTGGTGGCGCACTCATCTACAGCCACCGAATATCGGGTAGAATATTCATTCACCGATGCAGTTCTGTGTCGTATCCATTGTCGCCACGTGTCCATCGGCACCCGAACACGAAACTTTAACTCTGCCATCTCGAAAGGTGTCGTATGATGGTGCCTCATTAAAAATCGAATTAGAGTCCGATCGTCGGAGGTGTGCTGAGTGCCCTCACCGTAACATACACGAGCAGCTTCTACAATGGAATAGTCCTCTCCCATCCAATCCACTAAACAGATATTGCCGCCGCTTCCAACTTGGAATTTTTTCCATCTTAGGGCATTTCCCGCTTCTTGATTGCTCATTGTTTCTCCACGTAGTCAGTAAGAAAAGAATTGACGATGTTAATGGCCGCATTTAACGATTCTACTCGATAGCCGGTAGCTTCGCGAATCATAGAGTGTTCATGCAAATTGCCTTCGTTCTCTATTATCAGAACCACCGGTTTGTTGAAGGCTTTCGCCCAAGCTATCTCCATGACAGTTCCGATAGAGACTATCTTAGCGCCTTTGAGATAGGCCACCAACATATCACAATGCATGACATCGTAATAGTCTCGGGTCGTAATAGCTCTCGAAGTACTGAGAGGACGCCGCATGCCGTTCTGCCCATCATCGTAAGCATCTTTAATACAAACTTCGCTATCCAAATATTCTTTGCACCGCAGAGGAGATATCCCAACGATTCCGTCATTTAACTTGGTCTTGAAGTGCTCACGCCAGCTCGTAGCGCTACCAAAACTCTCTCCTGTGATAGGACCTGCCAAATAGCATGTGATCGCTCTACTCATTTAAGACTCCTTTATTCATGCGGCTTCTTTCATCCTCTCGGCCTCTTTCTTGCGAAGGCGATTCATCATATAATCCAGGTGGAGCTGGGTTCCGTCCCAGGGCTCTATTTCTCCCCACTTCAAGCCGATTTCGAAATCGACTTCGAGAGGTATGTTGAATTGTACTCCCCATATCTCTTTCATGCGTTCCATAAGTTTTGCGGTGAAGAAAGGCTGAATAGCTGCCATAGCCTCTGGAACCTCTTCAATTGGAACCTGAATCAGACAAGAGTCATGAACAACGTCCTCAATCTGCCAGCAATCCTTATCGGGATGGATATGCCATTTACCCGTTTCTATAAGCCACTCAGAAAGCATAGCAGCTCCAAGGAATGCTCCATCCGACGAGATGCCTTGAATAGGACTGTTGCGGGCGATGCGCTTGGCGCGGGCGATTTCCCCCTTGTCCGCCAGACCTAGCATGAAGGTGATCAGGCGGCGTCTGCGACCTATGGGACTTTCTACATATCCATTCTGCTCCGCAAAATCCTCTATGTCGAAGAACCATTGTTCGGCTGCATCGAACTGTTTGAAGAAGTCGGCAATTCGGCCTTGGACTACCCCGATATCTGCCACATTCAATTGCTGCGCGATGGCCTTGGCTCCGCGTCCGAACATGGAGCCGAATACGATTTGCTTGGTGTCATTTCGCTGGATCTTGGTGACTTTCTCGATATCGACCTGATACATTTCGCTGGCAGTGGATTTATGTAGATCACCTGCAATTCCTGCGAATTTTTTGGCCTGACACAGCTTCTCAAACTCGGGATCTTTGGTAATAGCCCTCTCAGCCATCTTGAGAGCTTTGTGGGCGTATTTACCGCCCTCTCGAAGCTCCTCTATATCGGCATCCAGCAAGGCCACACCGGCCTCTAACACAGGATATCTCAGTTTGGGGTGTTTGGCTGCGTATTTGTTGCTCAGTTCAAGATACGTCATCCGGGCCTTTTTGCCCATATGAAAAGCCTTAGCCAACGAAGGACATTGAGCTAGGATACCCCACCAACGGATCTCTGAAGTCATGAAGTCGAGCTGAACCAGGGCTGTCCCGGGCTCGGCCGCATACATGTTCTTGATTTCTTTCTTGGCCCAATTATCGGCTCTGGGGACTTGTTGAAGGTTGGGCTCGGTACAAGAGGATCGTCCGGTGTCTGTCGTGGTCACCCAGAAACTCGGGCGCACACGAGAGTCCTTACTGCCCTCAGCATCCATTTTAGGATCGAGGAAATCAAAAATAGATTGAACGTAGGAAGTCGCCAACTTCTTGAGGCCTGAATGCTCCTTGAGCATACCCACTTCTTCACGGATCTCGTAATACTTTTGTTGGAAATGCTTATCTAGTTTGCCTGTGGGTACTTCTTTCCCTTTACTGGGCCCGTACAGTATCTTCCTTTTGCTCTTACCGAAGTCAATAGGTTCCAGTCCCATCACGTCAAAGAACAGGGTACGTTTGTGGTCGTCTTTGTTAATATCGAAGACCCAATCTCCTTCAGAAGCGAAGATGGGCTTCATCTTGCCTCCCAGTTCTCTCTTTCGCATAACTGCGTTTGTCTTCCTGGCGGGCTTACTGGTTTTCCACCACTTCTTGATTTGAGCCATGCGGATTGTGATAGGGCTTTTCTTCGCATTACTCAAGAGACGTAACTGATCAATATCCACCCACAAGCCGTTGGAGCCCATGATGGCGTTCATTCGCACAACAGGCTCAAACCAATGCTCGCTCAGTTTGAGTAATTGTTCTTTGTAATCTTCCCGTTTTGCTCGCTCAAGGATGTTGAAGAACAGGCGATAGGTATACACAACATCACTACATCCGTACTTAGCCAACCTTCCTATTTCGACTTCTAGCATCCGTCCTTGATTACGCATGCGCTCGATTTCTGGGTCCTCTCCGTACTTCTCGACATTCAAATAGTCTCGAATTAGAGTTTCCAGTCTATAAGGCTTGTCCATTGATTTGCCACGGTTCTCGTCCTGGCAATACGCCATCGTCATAGTATCCATGAGAGGGCGATTGAATTTGGTGATACCCAATCCAAAATTGAATATCATTCTACAATCGAATTCCATGTTGTGGAACACCCAGTACCGGAATGGAGGATTTGGATGTGTGAAGAGCTTTATGAGCGCAGCATCGAGACGTTTGTACTCTTCTATAGTGAAGCCAGATTGCGGGTGGTGGTATGGGATAGCAACTGCGTTCTTGCCATCGTGGCAGAACTGGAACATACCTAGGATGTTGTCGTAGCGTTTGTTTAGACCTTTGGTTTCAGTGTCGCACGAGATGACCTTGATGTTCGGATCCGTTAGCAAGAAGTCTACATATTTCTCGATTTCATCAATGTCCTCAAGGAACTTATACTTCCACGGTTTGGACCAGCGATTTGCTTTCTTTGCAAGCTTCTCGGATCCCAATATGAGCTGCAAGTCATTCTTCCACTGCTCATACAAATTCTGTCTACGTAGGATATATGCTGGATGAAAAGTGGCAAATACCTTTCCGATGGAATCGTGCTCAAAGTGCTGGCCGCGAGCCACGGTGATCTTAGGAGCATCTGGAAACAGTGCTTTGAGAGCTGTACCTCCCAATACCACTATCTTGGTAGGTTTGAGTTTTTTGATGTCCGCTCTAAGATGTTTGCGGCAAGCTTTGGATGCAGCGGGATCCGGCGGAACGGTCTCTGCGGCCTCATTGCGTGGCCAGTAACGCGCGATGTTGGTGTACGCGACAGACGCCCCACGTTTGTTCAGTTTGCGGAGAGTGTCCCGGAGTAGCTTTCCAGATCGGCCAATGAAAGGCAAACCATCAGAGGCTTCGTTTTCACCTGGAGCCTCTCCGATAAAAAGGATAATCTCTTTTGGATTCCTGGTGCCCACGCGGATTTGGGTGGGTACAAGATGACATTTCCTGAAAACAGGGCATTGGGATTGCTCACACGTGAACTCAAGAACGCCCGATTCCCAAGTGTCTTGGGAGGACTCGTCCTCAAACTCTTCGTCTTCGATTTTGGGTGAAGTTTTAGCGCTCGGCATCCAATGTCTTTAGTCTATCAGATGTCTAGTACATGGGCGGAAAATTAGCCTAAAATTAGATGAATTAAGCCTTAATTAGGCCTAGCTCCAGAGATATTTCACGATAACTGCATTTACGTCGGTCATTGCTTTACGTAGAGAAAGAGGCAGCATCCAATAGAAGTCCTCGCGCAGATTGGGGGTGATGATCACCGTCCCTTGCTCATTCTCCTCGCCGTACATGCCTGGGGCGAGGCGCTGCACCTCTGCGGCCTCTATTTGCCTGATCGGAACTAAAACAAAGACGCCTTGAGCACGAGCAGGGCTCGTTTCGCGGACGATCTCAACCAGCCAGAATTCTCCATCTTTGGGGATCTCATCATCAGGGACCCATTTGGAATCAATGACTCCTAGTTTCCCTAATGTCCTGGTGATGAGGTGGTTATGGATCTTCGGCTTACCGTTGATCGTGCCGCCGCCTATGAGTTGGGTATTCGTGAAAAATTTGACAACCGTGCGTAAACCTGTGGGCACTACTCTCATACTGCTTTCCTGCTAATCTTAGAATGGTAGGAAATTGACGTTTGTTCCTACAAGGGATATAAACGCTTTCCTTCCAGGGTTTATCTGCGATTTCAGAGAAACGAAATACGGTCGATTTTGGTCAAACTTGCTATCATCCATATCCTCAACCCGCATTTCTCGGAACTCGAAGAGATTGGAAGTGTTGCTGATGATGTTGTTCGCGGCTGAAAAGACAGTTCCATCTTCAGCAATCAATTCTATAGTGACCGAAGCTCCTAGCTCGGCACTAATCTCAACAACGAGTCTATCAGGTGGAGATTCTTTTGCTACGAAAGGGAAGTAGTGAGTGATGCTTTGAATGCTGTCGGCTGTGTTCTCTAGTTCCAGGAATGCTCGTGTATTCACACTATCGTATACATCTGTTTGCGTGATAGAGCCTGGAATAGGATCCTCTTCTTGCAGTTGGATTTTATTGAGATATGGAGGAGGAGAAATATCTGAAGGAAACTCTGTAGGATTCTTGATCTGTAGCTTCGGAGCTTCGATGAAGAATTCCGCGTTCAGGGGCACAGAACCTCCAGGATATCTTACCCATCCAAGCACGACTGTATTCTCTAGATCGTCAAAGGCGAATATCCCATCCAGTCTCAATAACGTTGCAGAAACTCCGCCTTGAACATTCTGGTTTATGTGCTCATAGGCGATTGTGTAGTCTTTTGCATCGGCAGAGAGAGGTATCGGAACATTTGTAGAAGCTGTCTCTTGCAGAAGCAGAGTATGAAGCATCACAACGCTTGGGGCTATTGCTAATGTCTGGCTATCAAACAAAGTGAATTCAGCGCCGGAAATTACGCCGTACTGCACAATTGCTGTAGAGATCTGGTTGATCCGGTCAGCGAGTACAGTATCACCAAAGTTTATAAGTCTAATTTGAGCCATAATGCTACCCCTGACCGTATAGCCGGAATGTTCCTGATGAGATCAATCCAGCTTCGAAGATGAACCTAATTCCATCAATAGGAGGTACACCGGAACTACCGAGGCCTCGATACTGCCCCATTCCTGAAACACGCGATCCGAGATCATCGTCGTTGTTGCCCCAACCTTCCCAACTAATTTTTGGTAGGCTGGCAAGGTCACCGAAATTGCTCAACGTGAAAGTGAAATCCCAATCTTCTTTGGAATCGGTTCCGAATTTCCAACCAGCATTTGTTCTAGTGGTATTTATGAAGTCTGCTGTATCGTCCTCGCTAGAAAAAACTCCTGTTGAGGTGGTATGTGATGCAGCAGTCCAACTGTAATCACTAGTGCCGCTTTTGAAGACTCCTCCTATGCTGAACAAGACGTGAAAATTGTCAGAGTCCGATGTAGGAGTAAGTTTATCGATCTCGATAATATAGCGAGTATACAGAGCCCCAGGAGACGCAGGGTCCGTCAGGTTTGTGAAGTCAACCGACGAGGCGTTGGCGGGCGTAATGGTCTGTATCAAAGAACGCCCAGCGATAGGATTCCCTAACGTATCAAATATGGTCGCGCCTTGAATCTCCATCTAAATCTCCGCAACAATCACAGCTCTACCTTCCCGTGCCAAGAGGAACGTCACGGTCACAGTATTTTCATCTGTGATCTCAACACCTTCAGGTATGAGAGCTTCGTCGTTCTGGTCATAAACTGCCCACGTCACGTTGGTAGTGCCGAGGTTATGAGTAATAACCCATGTGGTAGATGCTGGTGAGAATGCCTGTGCAAACACGTCAACTCCTGTTCCATCAGCACCGGTGGCTCCGGCAACACCAGCAGCGCCATCTGCTCCAGCGGCACCTGTGATCCCCGCTTCACCGGTAGCTCCAGGGCTCGATCCAGTCGGACCAGTTGCACCAGCATCGCCAGCAGATCCGGTTGGTCCGGTCGGCCCAGCGCTAGCCGGAAGTATTTGCGAAATATCGAGAAGTTCAAAGTCTGTGAACGTGCCGAACATTTCGAGTTGAATCTTGAAAATTTCCGCGCCAAAATCCTTGGTGAATTGTGCCAAGTTGGGGTTCAGATTCTCCAGAGTCATCGATTCGTAATCCTGCCAATTGTCTGGATTCGAAGCCAAAGTGGATCGAATACGAACTGAATCGCTAGTCACGTCTTCAGGATTGTAAATCACTAGAGAAATCTCATTAATTCCTGGAGAGAAACCAGAAGGAGCAGCAACAGCGCGGCTTCGGTATTTGCGACGCTCTTTATCCTTATCAGAGCTGATGGGCGGAATCTTGGTGCGCAAGCCCTCAGCAAAAGCATCCGGGGAAACGCCTACGTACACGTCTGTGCCTCTTTCAAAACCGGTAACTTCAAGACCTGCAGGAACCGGGGTGGCTAGTGTAGTAACGATTTCGTTGTTTGTCAGACCAGCCACATCTCGTGTCAGACTTACTCCCGGGAAACTATTGATCGTCTCGGCTATACCAGTGATTTCAGAGCTGAAAGTGGAATCAGCTAGAGTAGCTACGATGTTGTTGGCTGTTGTGGATGCATCAGCACCGATACCTAGATTGAATTCGCCAATAGAGGAATCAGCTCCTCCATCTGATCCGTTGGACATGCCAGATGGATTTAAAGTGAATCCTGTGGAGATCGATTCCTGAATAAGCACATTACCAATCACGCCTGGAGTGTCGTTTGTCAGATTGACCGAAGTTCCGTCTCCAGCCACAGCGGTGATATCGAATACTGCACCATCAATAGCCGAGATCATCGCTGATTGAACCGTAGCAGCGAGTGAGGATTTTGCTACTGTGACCGGAACATTTGCGCCACTCGTACCGCCACCAGTATCAAATTCAAAAGTGAATTCTGTAACACCGTCACTGATGACGAACAGATCTCCATCCGCAAGGCCTGCTAGACCGGTTCCTGCATAACTAGCTTGTCCGCTGCCCGCGCTGAAGCCCATGACAGAAGCCAATGAGCTAGTTGGCAGATCAAACAAATTTGTACCGGTGACAGTGAAGGATCTATCTGTCAGAGCAGATACGGTGTAGACTGTGGCGTTCGTGGTAGCAGCGTTTAGTGAGTTTGCTAGAGAAGTCGCCAAATCTGCTGGAGCGAAGGTTCCCGGCGGAACGTTTGCCACAACAGATGCAGAGCCGCCTGCTGGGGATTCATCAACAATGAAGGCAGTCTGGCCAACAGCAACAGAGATTCCGAAGTTCAGCGCAGCCATAGTTCCTGTAGCTTTGACAGGCTTTTTCGCAGTAAGAACTCTGCCTGAACCTAGGTCGATAGTATCCCCGTCCGATAGTGTCTCATTGAAGGGAATGTAGATAGTTCCCACAGCAGAATTCGGATCTGCACTGTCTGCGAAGGAATCTAGGAAACGCGGAATTCTGAGATCTTCAAAGATCCACGGACGCGCGCCAGACTCAACAGGGAAGCCATTGAATAACGGAGTGCTCGGCAGATGCAAATTGAGGTTGATCGTTCGTACATCGCGAACTTCATCAACAGCCAAGCCGTCCCAGAATATGTTAGCTAGAGCACATTTCTCATTGAAGGATTCTGTAATGTGTGCCTCTTGCGCTGCATATACGATGATTGTAGAATCGTTGCCGTCATTAACTCGATTTAGGATCTCGATAGAATCCAGGGAAAGGAAAAGCCCAGTTGTGCGAACAAACTGATTTGGATTTTCGCTGGTGCCGGGGATGGCGGAATCTACGTATGTCCCGAATTCGAATGTGACAGTTTCATTTAGAGGATTGCTATTGATATCGACGCCGATAAGTCGGATGCTTACTTCCATTCCCGTCACGTTGGCTGCTCGGGTCAGGCCAATTTCAAGCGGAGCATCGCCTTGCATAGCAATACCAATAGAAGTAGATCCAACAATGGCATCCAGCTTCGTAGGAGCAAGCAAAATCTGAGGCGATTTGAGGAGAGCCCCATTAGCGTCAAGGAACACTCTAAAATCTCGGGGAATAGGTCCAGAACCATCGAAAGAGATTGTAGGAGTAGGTATATCTGTGACTGCGATGCCGTCTGCCACAATTAGCTCGCTATCACCGGGCTGCCCAAATGTCAAATCATTAGTGGGCGGATCGACAGGTGCTTCACCAGCAGAAGCGACTAGGTATTCAATGGTGACTCCATTATCCGGGATCTCCTCATCTTCCGGCACTACAAGAATGCTTTCACCGGGCACGAAATCTGCCGCGAGTTGAATAGCAGGGAAGCCGGTTTCATACACGCTGCCAAGACGGACAGCGAAATGTCCCAGATTTGCGTATTTGGCGTTGATGCCACCGTATATAGCGCTGCGGCGAGTGATATCTCCTGTAGTGTCTATCAAGAAACTAGCTGCTTGGATGGTCTCAGTCATCTTAACGCCCGGCATCTTGGGAACGCTGATATCTTTGGACAGAACCATGCCATGAGCGAGAGTCTGTTGGTACAGTGTTAGCTTACCTGCAGCCAGATCGTTCAGGCTCGTTCCATGAGGATTTGTGCTTGTGGGTTCAGCGGTACCAACCATTTCGCGGTGTCGAATATCTACCGGGCTGTACCAAGACCTGTTGAACGTGAAGTTAGAGTCTCCTAGGTCGATTGTAATATCCAGAGACAAATCGGCAAGCTGATTGACTGTGACGATGCCTAGAACTACAATATCTTCTTTGCGGGTGGGAGAAAACAGAGCCGCATTATTGAAGTTTTCTAGGGTAGCTACCCCGATAACATCTTCATTTGTAGCTGGGCGCTGCTGTTGTACAGCAACATCGACGTTGAATTTGTTGACTCGTCTTTCTTCCCCTTCCTCAAGGAAATACTCAATGTAGACAACATTCACGGCTCCAATGGCCGTTGAAGCTAGTTCAAACAGGAAAATTTTGTTGTTTAACTTAACCCAATTGCCGCCAGCAGTGACAGCAGTGCCTGGGCTTATGTCCACCCGAATTGGATCAGTGGAAGGCAGTACATTTAGAGGACGCCCCAGATCCGTGATAGAGATGTCTCTGGGATCGGTGTCGTCAACGATTCCTGACTCGCCTGCAATGGAAAGTTTAGTGCGCTCCTGAATTTCTTCGGAGCTACTATCCTGCTGGAAAGACAGGAAATCTGTTGAAACAGGGGCTTGGAAATTGACGCCCGGTAGATTTACGCTCATAATTCTAATTCCTGTCTAAAGCCACGCCTTCTGTAGAGAAATAAGTGTTCTCAAGAGTCATAGGAAAAGTATCCCGCCATCGAAACGGTTTGGAGTTCTGGAGGAATTAAACCGGCCTTTTAGGCCAGAAGCGAAATTCAAAAAATACGGCTTCTGGAAAACGTTGGTGGCTTGCCATTGAGCTTCACCGAATACGTCTGCGGTGATCCCGTAGACCAATGAAAATGCTTGAGTCTGTGTGGGGACCCAGTTTCCGAACTCTACCTGAGTCTCTTCGTCTTGTCCGATCACAATGATCTCGATCCGCTCGATTGGTTGGTCTGTAGCTGTCGTTCCAATAAGAATTTGAGTAGGTGTTAGAGCTTCCAAAGAGAACTCTCTTGTCTCATTAGGAACAAAAGTTACCCTGACAGTAGCGGGCGTGGATGCCTTAACAGGTACAATCCATTCCGTCCCCGGAGGCAATACTGGAATTACCTCTTGCGTTGTTTGGAACTGTCCACGCCCATCGCATATGGCAATCGCCGTAATTTCTTGTGCGACGCCTCGCTTACCAAAAGTCATGGCTCCGTCCGCAACATGCCACAAAATAATAGAATCTGCCATGATAGGCATTTCAGAGATCGGGAATTGCTTATCGACAGGTAGAGGAAATAAATTGTCGTCCACAATGGAGTTGCCTAGTTTATCGTATACCGTAAGCGACATCTGCTCATCCACGTTTGGCCGATCGAAAAGCACACCAGACACATAATCCAGAAGGAAGGGGCCTATGTCATCTGGGTTTCCTGGGACTTGTGGTACAAATACCTGATTACTGAGATAGCTTGGTTGAGCTTTCAAGAACAGGTTGTTGCCTCCAGACAAGGCTGTTAAATCGACCGGTGTGGATTCGTCCAAGATGACTTCGTGAAAGAGACTAAAGGGAGCTTCCTCATCTACCACGCCCAGTAAGCGCGAACGTGATACGCTGATATCAAGAAGGCTGGTAAGTAAGCCTGGCGTAGTTTCAAACGAGAGCTTGTCTCCGGCCAAGATGTGATAGCGACTCTTGACGATAAGAGTAGTACTGTCAGCAGGCGCATCAAGCGATACAAATAGAGGTGTTGCAAACAGATTCACACTTGCATTTTCCGAGAAGTCGCCAGTTACAGGTTCGGTAAGCTGGATAAAAGTATCAGAAAAGTCCCGGACTGTGGCGAATTCGATGTCAGGGCCTATGGATAGAATCGCGCCGATTTCTAGCCATTTGTTGGGTCGTTCCAGTAATAGGATTTGTGTGTTTTTGGGCGCTGCGGCTTGCAGGAGGATTTCGTTATCGGGATTTATTAAAGCGAAGTCCGCACCTGTTTTACGTGCGAATCTCACCTGCCCTTTCAGCAAAGGATCAGAGAAGATAGGGAAACCCCTTGGCTGCACTACCACGTTGGAATAGTGCGGCGAGATGCCGCTCAACAGCTCGTTGTATCTTTGCAACCTACCCATTACTCTTCTCTATCTCTGTTCTGAGGACGCCTATTTTATAGCCAACATTTCCCAAATTGTCGTATTGAGCCAATTTACGCTCAGCTTCAGCAAGAAATTCAGAGCCTTTGGCCACGCTGGATTCAGCTAGCGTGTTTTCTGGCGCTAGTACGGAACGCATGCTTTGCACAACACTTCTCAGGACCGATATCGCTTGTCTGGACTCCAGATCTAGAATTTTGAAGATCAGTTGTTCGATGTCCTGCACAGCGGTAACAGCCGAAATCTCCATTGCCTCATCAGGGATGTTTTGATCTTTGATGAGAGCGTAATGCTCTTTTGCTAAAGATGCTAATGACTTATTCAGCGGTTGCGCATCTTCAGAAGACAGAGTGAAAATGGCCGCGTCTACATCTGCAACTACATCTGGCAGATTGTGTCCATCGAGCGTGTCTGCAATCACGACCAGTTCTGTGAGTACCGTGTTAACGTCCATTAGTATTGCGTGATCGCTCGTGTGACGAAATTACTGTTGATGTTCTTGGCAACGATAGGAAAATGACTGACGGCGTATAGTATCCGGGTTCCTATCTCCGCTGGGTTCACAGAGTCCATGATATCCACATAAATTCCAAGCTCTCCAAGTCCGAAGTTCCCATCAGTTTGACCGATCCGACATACTAGAGACACAGCCGACATATTAGGGAATTCGATATCAAAGAAGGGCTCCACCACTGCTGGAGCCGAGGCGGGGAATCGTTCATTCTCTAGATAAGGACTGACTCCTCCTTCAAGAAGTCCTGTCCCTGGGACTATACCAAAGTTGTTGAAGCCCAGACCACCAGTGTCATACTCAACTAGTGTATTCAGATTTCCTAGATCGCCTGCGGAGAGGGCGGAAATGGTAACCACATCACCAGACACTACCGCCTTCACCACATTTTCAATGAGAGGATTAGACGATCCGTTGATAGCTGTGGCGATATTCTGAGCCGTTTCCGCCAAGGTATCTCCTGGGACCCAAGTATTAGCGCCCGGTGAGTTGGTGATGACTTGGAAAGTAGTTGTGTTATCAGGCAACAGACCTCCACCACCGGCATCGGTCCATGTCTTACCTGTAGTCGGATCGAAAGTTCCAATTTGAAATTCGGAGGACGAGTTAGTGATGATCAGTTCATCAAGACCGCCCAGTGTTCCGCCTATCAGACGCAAGCGTTGCCCAATGTGGGCATTACTGGCAATACTGGACGGAGTGACTGTTAAAGTGCCGCCACCGTTTGCTCCACCTGCTTCGGTGCCTCCGGTGGCTGTGCCTGACTCCACCACAATAATACCAGCCGGAAAAGATACGCCGTTTATTATTAGTGCGTCGTTCACATCAAAGCGGTTGTCTAGAATAGCAATAGTCGCTAGAGCCTCAGTGGTTTGATCGTTGATTGGGTTGACATGGAGAGGATTCACTGTATCGTATCCGCCATCTCCTACAGCAAATCCCGCCAATTTGAAAGTCACAAGCGGAGCATCAGGATCGTTTCCGTCTAATTTACCACGAGGCACAATAGATCTAGCCAGGAGATTGCGTCCTGCTAAAGTCAATTGTGCGACCGGTACATCGCTATCGGACGGGATGAAGGGCATTTAATCCTCTAATTCTGCATTCTCAGCAAGTTTTTTAGCAACTTCGGGGAAGTTCTCTGCAAGCATCACGTATCCCTTAGCAATTTCATTCTTGATGGATGAGAACGTGTTGGTGCTTGTGTTGGATGCTTTGATCGCCTCTGTCATAATGAAAGGCATTAGTTGGAAATGGCATCCTTTAGTAATCTGATCTTTGCCCGTTTGAAGGTTGGTCATGATGATTTCGTTCCAAGCCGGGCACCCGTTCTCCCCATGCTGCTCGGGACATTTGTGGCACTTGAACGCTCGTTTATAAGACGCCATTAATAATCCTAGTCCCTGATGCAGACGATTGCGTTGATGTATGACGGACGCCATGTACCGTCGTTTGATACAGCGTGCTCGTGAGTAGTTCCACCACCTGTCGAGTCCGTCGCACCACCAAGATTTCTCATCAAGCCACTAAAACCTGAAGCGTCGCCAGTGGCGATTGCCACACCGTCAATATTGTGCGTATGCGCAGGCATTTCCGAGATTGTCAGAGCATGAGGGTCTGCTTGGAATCCAGTGATTGTCCAACTACCGCCGGTTACGCCGCCCAATGCTTCGGAATCAACGACCCGTACAACTGCATCATTCACAGCTACATCTAAAGTCCAGCCAGTAGGCACAGAATCCTGCATGAACAGCATTTTGGAGCCTGCTGGAATGTCCGCATGGTCCGCTGATGCGAATTGCCATGTAGATCCATCCCAATATTCGATACGTGGAGGGGTAGTATCGTCACGAAGGAAGATCATACCAGAATCAGGACTTAGAAGATCTCTGGTAGCTTCTGAGCCAAACTTGAACTTATGGTATCCACTCCCAGAACTGTGTTCTTCTTCCCATTGTGCTGGAATAGGCACTCCGTTAGCATTGACGAGCATTGTAGTATCGTCAATACCGATACCCATGTACCAATCGTTTTCTGTAGTGACTAGGACACCTGCAAAAGCATCAGCACCAGCATACAAACGTACACCAGACACAAAAGGCGTACCTACCAGAGCTGTATACTTGCCGTTCTGGATGACGTTGTTCGAGGTCCCTTTTATTCCAAGAGGGAGTCGGCTGGGATCATCACTATCGGCTATTTCAAACAGGGTGCCGCTCCACGCGATCGGCGTACCCGGTTGGATTGCTGGATTGAAAAGCGCCTCTGGGAACGTGACCGGAGGGACGGTCTCGCCATTTGGCTCGATCGCAATTTGGTTCATGTTCACCAGTAATTGAGTGGATGAAATTGCCCGTCCAATAAACCACTCGTTGGAACTGTTAGTAAGGCTGCCGGGGTTGGCTTTGTCGGCGTACAAAAAATCTACAGAGAAGAGGTTGGAGTTGGCTGTGTACAACCCCTCCATGATTAGGTTGTTGTAATTACCTCTAATACCAACAGGGAATAGGTCTCCATTGGGGTCGGCATTTACAAATTTCGAGGTTAGAGTGTTGAAGGCGACAACAGCGCCTTCAGCTACCGATCCTTCCCAGATAGTAGGATCGTTAAATTGTGCATTTGGGGTTCCAAGCAGAAGTCGCAGAATTCTAGTGTCTAGCTGGCCTCCCTTGGGACCGCGATTCATAAGAAGATGTGGTAGTAGAGTACCGAGGGAAGTCCGTTTGCCGTAAGCAACCCTAACATCAGAATCTACGGGGTTGTCGAGAATCAGATATAGGCTGAGAGTCGGATCTGTGAAGAACCCCAAATCATCGACGGCACCTGAAGTTTGAGGATTCAGTTCATTCCCCGAAGAGCCAAGTCCAGGATCTCCAGTTTCTACAGCAGTGATTCTGACTGCTTGAAAATCTCCGTTGACGAATTCTACATCCTCTTCACTTTCTGCGCTGTAGAGATTGAACCATTGCTGAACAGTCCCTAGGAGGGCTTCCGAATCTGCAGGGGTTCCTACATAGTATGGTCCGTCCTGAGCCGGGAGTTCGATTTCCTGTGTTGAAGAAGAGATTGTGACGGCTAGTTCTGTAGGAGCAGCAAAAACTTTGGAGGAAGAGACCCATCGATTGGAATCGCTGGGGGGAGAATCCTCCAGCGAAGTTGCCGGAGATGGAACGTAGTTGCCTGCATTAGCATTCGCTTCGTCTTCAGTCAGAATTTTATCATCTGATTCTGTGACAAATCGGTTGGAGTTGTTAGGAGTACCAGCAGAACCTGCTACTGCTTCTGCCTGCAAGTCTGTTAAGTGGATCTCATCGGAGAGAATATTTTGGCGATGCTGATTTAGCAGCTCTAGAACATCTGCTGCGTTGGTGATATCGATCCACGCAACGCCATTCCATGCAAAAATCTTGGGTTGATCGCCGCTTCCATCAGTGACTATATAGAAATCGCCTGCACGATTTTGATTTGCTCCTGTGCTCGGGAGATCTATCTCGGCGCTTAAAAGTCCACGGAATTCTAGATAACCCAGAGGATCAACAATATCTGATTCGAAAATTTCAATCATCTGTGCCGTGGTAGCTGTAGAACCACCGGGCACGTTCACGACGCCAAACACAATAAGATTTGGGTTGTCGGCTCCCTGCTGCCCTGCAGGACCATCCAGGAGGAATTCGGGTTCTGTGAGGCTCTCAATAGAGAGGATAGAGTCGGAGTTAGAAACGTATTCTTGTCGGACGACAATGTAGTTTTTGAAACCTGCTGTCACATCGAGACGGGTTGTTTCTGAGTCCTCGCGAACGAACATGCCGTCCGACCCAGCGGTGGCGAACGGGGCAAGATCAATCTTCAAAACTCCAGGTACAGCAGTAATCTGGCCTCCAGAGAAGAATCCCTTGCTGAATAGACCCTGGAATCGATCGTTGATGTCCTGAGTGGAATCAGGGTTTCGGAATTTTAATAGTGCTCTACGAGGCATTAGTTAGGTCCTAGATCGAGTACGAGTAGATGTCTGGCTGTGGCTGTAGCAGAGGGATCTGTTTCATAGGCTTGTAAAGTGATGGTATGCGCTCCAGGGGAGAGCGTAGTCTGGTATCCTTGAAGGGGAAATGTAGATTCTCGGGGGGCGGTATAAACTTGAGCGGAGCAAGTCACGCCAAACGGTGCGGCGAAGGCAACTGTGTCAATCGTAAATCGATAGTCTGCTCTTGCAGTACCGCCTGAGGACTCTATTCCCAAAATTGCAAAGCACAGGACTGACGAATTTCCGCTGCGCCCCGTGAAGTCGAAAGCAACGGATAGAACATTGGTCCACGATGCGTCAAGAGCTATGGGGGTGCTGCCATCATCAGCATCAACAAGAATCTGGTTGATCAAGCCAGATAGTGAATCAGTTCCACCGGCTTCGTGACGTAGGGCGTGAGTGAATACGTTGAACGTATCTCCAGCGTCATCATCGAGGATACCTGTGGGCAGAATCAGATTTCCCCCAACCTCAAGAGAACTGGTGATCTCTAGAGGACCCGAGAACTGGCTGGCTTCCACCCAAGTGTTTGCAGCTCCGTTCGTGCAGTAGAAAACCTGACCTGTGTCAGTGGCAAACAGTGTCATACCTGTAGAGGAGGCTAGGCTGTTTGAAGTGGCAATTCCTGCATCTGCTGCTACGCCCACAAAAGTACGCGCTGACCCCTCCGAGTGAGTACCTGTTGTATCATCGTGCTCGATAGCAAAGATGCTTCGTGCTGTCTCCCACATCGGAGAAGCAGTAACGTTCACAAGCAATTCATTGCTGGAAACAGCGTGACCTACGAAATAGTCATTTTGGCCAGTTTGTAGCTGTCCGTCAACAGTGGTGGAAGCGTAGAATCTTGTTCCTGGTGTGTAAGGAGAACCGCTAGTGGGTTGGAATTTACCGACCTGGAGGATGTTGTTAGAGTTTCCACGGAGTCCATCAGGAGTAGGTGTGGCAGGATTAGAGTCATCCCAACGGACGAAGAGGCTTCCATCAAACGCTGCTACCTCGCCCGGCGAGAGAGATCCATCAAACAGGCCAACAGGGAACGCTGTACCTGGAACGAAAGCTGAGGGAGAAATGGCGAATCCGTTCATATTCACCAATAGCTGCGTGGTGTCAAACATTGTACCGATGAATCTATCGTTGGGCGTGGTGGTCAACCCACCCGGTGTAGAGCTACTAGCGTAGACTTCATCTCCTGCCGAGAAACCTGGGGCGGAGGTGAACTCGTAGAGACCTTCCATGATGAGATTATTGGTATTGCCTCGAATTCCGACAGGATACAGTGAAGAGGCGAGATTGTGCTTGGCGAACTTACCAAGACCGACACTAAAAGCTACTACATCACCGGGGCTGGTTCCCGAGTCCCAAGCTGAGTCGTCAAATTGTCCATTCACGCTGCTTTCTAGGATCTGGCGTACTCGCGCATCCACTTGCCCGAACTGAGGTCCCCGTAGAAGAAAAGTTTCAGGTACAATGTCGCCAAGTAGGGTACGCTTACCATAGCTAATCGTGAAGTCCACATCCGCTGGGTTGCTCACTCCCACAAATAGGGAAGCCCCGGAGAAGAATCCTAACGCATCAGTTTGAGGATTCGCGGCCGGAGACAATTCATTGGTTAGGCTAGCTTCCGTGAAGATGCCGGTTATCCGTACGGGCTGGAACTCACTATTCAGAAGTTCTTGGTCGTCATCTTCTTGAGAAGAATCTCGTCCATAGATATTGAAGAATTTCTGTGCCGTGCCGATTGTTCCTGCACCCACGAAATATGGACCATTTGCGTCTGTCAGCTCTATTGAGGAAGTGCCAACAAAATCAATTACAGCAGGAGCAGCAAAGATCTTAGAGGAGTTGATGTATCGATTCGAATCACTGGGCGCGAACTCGGACAGAATTGTCGGATCAGCTTGCAAAGCATCATTTTCATTTTGGCTGGGGATCCTGGGGTCAAGACTCGTAACGTATCGATTCGAGTCACTAGGTGTTCCGACTGTCCCAAAGAGAGCATCAGCTTGCAAGTCAGTAACATGAATCTTATCCACATCTAGATTGTCTCTGTGAGTATCCAGCAGAGAAATCATAGTCTGAGCTTGTGTTGTGTTCACCCACTCCAAACCGTTCCAGGTCCAGATTTCTGGGAAGCCCCCGGATCCATCTGTGATGATATAGAAATCGCCAGCTCGGTTGCTATTGGTTGTGATCAGAGGCAACAGGCCTGCGTTATCCAAAACCCCACGGAACGCAAGACGGCCGACTGGATCTATTACGTCTCTTTCGAAAAATTCAATGTGAGATTGGAGAACTTCAGTAGCTAGCGCGGGAACATCTACAACGGCAAATGTAATCAGATATTCCTGCTCAGGGTCTCCAAGATACTCCGCCCCAGTAAGAGATTCTACAGAGACAATGGGATCGGTATTGGCTACATATCGCTGCCGAACTACAATGTAGTTACGTACGCCAGCACTGACAGAAAGGACATTGTTTTCATCATCTTCCCGAACGAACATGCCATCCGGGCCCAGCGAAGCAAACGGAGTTAGGCGAACCGTAAGAGTGCTGGAAATAGCTTCTACGTCGCCGCCTGAAAATACGCCCTTGTTGAACAGCCCGCGAGTGCGGTCGTTAATGTCTTGCGTACTGTCGGGATTTTGAAATCTTAGAAGGGTGCGTAGTGTCACCGAATCGTCCTTTTAGAAGATCACCGACACAGAGAACTCTACGACTTCTGTATCCACCTTCACCCGTAGGGGGAAGTTTCCGATTGCGAATAAGAAAGTGGTTCCTACCAGTGAAGGGTTTGCCGGTGCGGAGACATATGTTGCTAGCAAACCAATGTTCGATAGTTCGCCAACAGCTTCGTTTTGCTGAAGAATGCACAGGAATTCAGGCGTGAACAGATCATCCGGCAAGCTAGCATCATCAACAGGCTCAGGTCCAAAAGTGATACTAGGCAATTCAGCCAAAGAAGTATCAGGAGTGAGTGCCACAATCGGGTTGCCCGGATCGTGTCCGCCACTGCCAACTTCGAATTGATTGACTACGAAAGAAGTGCCATTCACAGTTAGATCTGCGAATGCTGCGCGGCCTTGATCTGTAATCGCCGCGAGAACGGTAATCGACATCTAAGACTCCTAAGACTGCCTATTGATCCAGAAGAGCGTCCGCCAGATCCTTATGTCCCTTGTTATGAAGAGCCGTCACAAGGGATACTATTTCCTTGGGCGGTCGCACTAGAGTGCCATCCGGCTGAACGGATCCGACAAGAGCCCGAACTTGATTCTGGTACTCCCAAATCTTGAGAGGACGGTTTCGAACTCTAGTAAACTTGCAGGCGGCTTCAATAGCCTCATCCAGAACATAAAAACGAATCTGCTGACCCATGACAGCTTTATAGTCATCATCAAGTACGAAAATAAGCACGCGATTTCTCCTTCGTCGGCCCAGCTAAATCCTGACCGAGCTGGTGGCAGCTAAAAAGCCATCAAGTTCCGTCTTCCTAAAGATAATGCGGTCTTAGACATTGCCGATGGCTTTGAAAAAGTGATGGATCAAGCTAGTAACGGTCCAAAAAGAGCCTCCGGTAAAGTTACCATCTGTAGTGGCAGAAGCAAGAGATGATCCAGTACTCGACATGGCCCATATGATGTGGTTTTCGGCGTCATTTGTAGCCTCATAAACAGTGTCTCCTGAGACCACAATCCAATAAATCCCCGGTGTAAGAAGAGTTTCGTTAAAGAGGAAAATCTCGTAATTCGGTATCTCATCAGTGATTTCCATAGCAAATTTGTCTACGGCACCTGCTATCAGGAGACCGGGTGCTGTTCCGGCGGGGTCTGAGGAGCTATCTTCGTGAATGGCCACATTTAGGCTACCTGAAGGCAGCCCCAGGCGATGCAGGAATAGTTCCACGAAGCGCAAGGTGGCAGAGGAACCAGTAACCTTGAATTGCTGCGCTATGGTAAGGTTTCCAGTACCTCCTCCTAAACGTGTATTCTGTCCCTCCAAACCTCCAGAGAAGCTTGTGGGAGAAATCAAATCAGGAGTCACAGGATTAGCAGGATCTGTCGAAAAACTCAAATCGTTCCTGCTACCTGTGGTGGAGAATTCCTTGGAAAATACGTCCAAGTAGATCTCCCCGTCTGGCAAATTATTCACCACAGTGGATTTCACGAAAGATCCTTGCCTACCAAGTTCTAGGCGTAGATTTTCTGCCGTGGCAACTCTATCGAATCCTTGAGTCCCTGTGCCTGCTGTAAGCTGGACCTTGTAAGATCTTGGAACGTAAGCGTTCTCGTCTAGATCATTGTAGGTTTCATCGCCTGTGAACACGGTCTCTACACCGTCTGGATCTGCGAACTTCAGCTCGCTGCCGTACAAGGATTGAGCGAACACGTTGTCTATGTCGTCCAGTTCAATCTTAGCCCGAGCTGGTCGGAAGTGCGCCTCGTTCGCTAGAACATGCATGCGACCAAGGTAGAAATCTCTGTAAAGATCGGCGAGTGGCGTAACGCTTCTTGGGAAAAACCAGATGCCTGTAATATCTGATCTATCTAGATCTCCAGCGCTCGGAACGAATCCGCCGGAGCCATTATCGAAATCCAAAAATATAGGTATAACGTTTACACCGGGGACTAGATTCTCTTTGTCTATTTGATAAGTAGCTGCTCCTCCACTACCGTCGAAGATAAGGATAATGATGGATAGTAGCTTACCGGGATAACTAGGCACACCTGAATCAGTTGGTTCTAGGGCGTCTTCCCCTAGAAACATGGTGAGATATAGTGTGTTTGCCCCTATGTTGGTCAGATCCAAGGGAGGACCTGAATTGGTCCACCTGATGGCGGGAAGTAGGGCTCCTCCTTCTTTAATAAATTGAACAGAAGAGGTGCCTCCCAAGGCGATTGTACTGTTTGAGGCAATAGTGATTGGTCCCGGATTGAGAAATCCTCCGAGCGAAAATTCCGAGAAGTTACTGAAGTCTAGGATAGTTGTGTCGGCTCGGAACTCATCAATGGACACGTTTTCTTCAGAAGTCCCTACCACATCGCTCACTTCTCCTTCAGCAGAGAGGCTAAACGGTATATCGGTTTCCTGCGAAAATAGTTCCAACTGTTGCGTAAAGAACCCATCATAGGCACACCGATCCAATGTCGAATCCAAGGCAGGAATAATGAACAAGGAGTCTAGTGCATGCTCGATTGGAGTTTCATTTAGGGTGAATCTATCGAACCTGCCAGATAAGGGGAAGCCCACCCATCCGTCATCCCCAGGATCTATAGCAGGCTGGTCCAGCAGCTCGCCGGAGTCAAATGGTATTAGGGAATCGAAGGTAAGGCGTTTTTGCCCCAACGGATTATCTGCACTGACGAATAAGTCGAACGGGTAGCCAGCCGCGCAGAAAATGATATCGAATTTATTTAAGATCTCGACGACGATTCGAAAGTCGGTGAAGTTGAATTCACTATATGCTGTGGCCTCTGGATCGTCGAAATCGAATCGGTGAGTTTCCGGTATCCCACCGGCTGTGACGAGAACTTCACTCTCTCCGATCTCCTGAATAGTGTAGTAGTTACGCGCTGCATCGACAAGTTTGATGAATGACAGCCAGTGAGCAATTTCGTAGTTGGGAATCCACGTATGTGCTTCGAAACCAGAGAACTCCAGTTGTCGCCGAAACAGGGGCACAACGTTAGGCTCGAAGGTGCCCTCATCTGTCTTCGTTGGAGCAAAAATAGGTGTGGTTCCCAGCAGGGCTGCTCCAAAGTCTCTGACACCTTGAGTGGAGCTGTTTTTAGTCATGTATGCGCGAGTAACAAAACGACTAATCAATGTGCGAAGTGACTTCGGGTTTGCATAAAGATCTTGGAAAGGAATCAACATCTCGGTCATACGAGAAGAGAACTTACTAAAGAGAGCCCGTGTCTGTTCGTCCAAAGCATTCTGTGTGCTGTTGAAGATTTCTCGCGCGTAAGCTGTGACGAACGTACCGACGTGAGATGCAATTACAGAAGTGAATGAGCCATCATTATGTGTGAACACATCAATCTGATTCTCTCCCTTCCGTAGCGGTAGAGAAACCACAAAGATATCATTGATCGGGACCACTACCTTCTCTACAACCCGATTTTGGTTGGCAACGCTGGTGTTGTTGTCTAAGCTGATGAGCGTGGCCCGGATCGTGTGCTTTTGCCCAACGTTGTCTGAGGTGATGCGAAATGGGGTTTCGAATGTAGTGAACTGCGTTATAGGGCCTTCAATATTGGTGAATCCTCCTGATGGAATGCCTTTGAAGTCGCCCAATACATCACTGGTGCTTCCGAAAAGCATGCTATTCAGAGATTCTTGATAAACCTGAGGCTGTAGTTCGATTCGAATAGTCATATTACTGGATGTTTAGTTGAAAAGTTGCA
>Ga0114923_10000623_pt1 | contig 26929 bp, 21 predicted proteins | sample SumtaG_FD_89578 | JGI IMG/M metagenome (GOLD analysis project Ga0114923, IMG submission 89578) | Deep subsurface microbial communities from Indian Ocean to uncover new lineages of life (NeLLi) - Sumatra_00157 metaG | ecosystem: Environmental > Aquatic > Marine > Oceanic > Sediment | place: near...
TCCGGGGCTCTACCAACTGAGCTACGCTCACCATAACTTCACTACGTTTGGTCGGGGTAGAGGGATTCGAACCCCCGACATCCTGCTCCCAAAGCAGGCGCGCTACCAAACTGCGCTATACCCCGAATCAAAGTGTTAAATGATACTAGCCAAACCCAAATAGGTCATCGTAAGAATATTATAGACAAAACTACCTAAAATATGCCACAATGCGCGCGTTTTAAACAACGTTTTAAACAATATAGGAGAAAGTACATGACTGCGCAAATTCTCAGCGGTAAAGAAATTTCCCAAAAAGTTCGCGATGAAATCAAACAAAAAGTCGAAGACCGTAAAGCCAAAGGTCTTCCAGTTCCGGGTTTGGCCGTTGTCTTAGTCGGCAGCGATCCAGCTTCGGCAATTTATGTGCGCAACAAACACCGCGCTTGCGAAAACACCGGCATTCATTCGCGCCAAATCGAAAAACCAGCAGACACTACTGAAGAAGAATTATTAACCATTATTGATGAATTAAACAAGGATCAGCAAATTCATGGCATCTTAGTACAACTACCATTACCTAAACATATCAATGAAGAAAAAATTATTGAAGCTATTGATCCCATAAAAGATGTTGATGGTTTTTCGCCCTATAATTTCGGTGTTTTATTCCAAAGAAAAAAAGCCAAACCGCGTCATGCTTGCACGCCATACGGCATGATGAGAATGATCGAAGAAACTGGCATAAATATCTCCGGTATGAATGCCACTATAGTTGGCCGTTCCAACATCGTGGGCTTGCCAATGTTTTTAGAGTTATTAAATAAAAACTGCACGGTAACCGTTTGTCATAGCCGCACTAAAGATTTGCCCGGCGAAGTTAAACGCGCCGATATCGTTGTAGCCGCAATCGGCCGCGCTGAATTCATCAAAGGTGATTGGATCAAAGATGGCGCGATTGTTTTGGATGCCGGAATCAATCGTTTAGAGACAGGAAAATTAGCCGGCGACGTCGAATTCGAAAAAGCTAAAAAACACGCCAGCTGGATTACCCCAGTTCCCGGCGGAGTTGGCCCAATGACGATTGCAATGTTATTAACTAACACCTTAGAAGCTTGCGAAGCACAGGATCAATAATTGTCATCCCGCGACTTGATCGCGGGATCCATCTTAAGCATAAACAAAAAACCAACTAGTTAGCTCTATCACGCTAAAAGCCATACACACATTTATCTTGTATATCAATTTGAATAAGTTACACTTAATATATAAAGTTTGTTAAACATTTTCATCACATAGGAGGTTACGTCAATGGCAGATTTAGATAAAATATTTAACCTTGAATTTATTGATGAGGTTATGCAGGAAAATAGCGATTTAGATGAGGTAATTGAAAAATTAGTCATGAAGGCTCATGATCAGGCAGCGAAGATTAAAACACTGGAGCAACTTGAAGGTAAATCAATCGAAAAAGGCGGCATTGTTTTATTAAAGCATTGCCCTATGAGTGGCATCATCAAAATCATCAAAGAGAAAAATTTTCAAAAAACTGGAAAAAAAGATTTCCCGGACTTTTATAAAAAACTTATTCAAAAGTATATTGAAAAATATCCTGATGAAGCTGGGGCGCTGCATCCATTTTGTATAGTTCATCAGGCAATGAGGGAGATTTTTGGCGCCAATAATGATATGTTAATCAGGCAGATCGCCTGCCAATCTTCCGAAAAGAAAGTAGCAATCTCAAAAAAAGGCATGGAGCTGGCCAATTTAACCGAAGAAAAGGTTAAGGACATGATAAGAGACTATGCTTGCGCTTATATAAAAAAAGATTACTGATAAAGATTCAAAATAGAGGACTGTATAATGGAAACACTAGCATCTGTTGTAAACAATTCGATAAAACCAGCTTTGGTTGAAAAACTTGGTATTGCACTAGCAACCTTAGTAATACTGCAAAATAGCAAACAGTGCGATGTGCTGGTGGCACATATTGATGGGGAAGGTTTCACAAAATTAGTAAATGCAATTATTGCTGACAAAAGAGTTACTCGTGTTTTTAACAAAGATGAAATCGCATCCAAAAAAGCCGAATGGTTGAAGCAAGCTGATTAATTCATAAATCTGGGGTTATTATTGTGTTTGATGATTCTCGCAATGAGAAATTAAAAAAAATTATTTCAGCCGTTTCAAATGTAGCAATGGGTGATTTTTCTCAGAAAATAAAAGTTACCGGCGAAGATGAGTTTGCCACTTTGGGAATGGCGATAAATGAAATGATCAGTAATTTAAAGCATTACCGATCAGAGATGTCAGAAAAAATTATTTCCGTGGTTTCAGATATCGCAATGGGCGACTTATCAAAAGAAATAGAAATTACCGGCGAAGATGAGTTTGCTGCTTTAGGCGCCGCAATTAATGAGATGAATAAAAACTTAAAACGTTATAATGAAAAAATGACCAATAAAATTCTTGCTGTGGTTTCTGACGTTTCTATGGGGGAGTTATCGCATAAGATAAAAATTAGCGGTGAAGATAGTTTTGCTGCCTTAGGAATGGCAATTAATGAAATGATTAATAATTTGCGTCAAATGCATAAAAAATTAATAGCTCTTGCAGAAACCGATGCATTAACAAATATTGCAAATAGAAGAAAACTTTTCGATATGCTAAGCCTAGATATTGAAAGAACTAAGCGTTACTCTTCCCCTCTCAGTATAGCAATGATAGATTTGGATCATTTTAAAAAAGTTAATGATACATATGGGCATATTGCAGGCGATAATGTTCTTAAAGAAACTGTTAGTATTTTGCACGATAACATCAGAAAAGCCGATGTGTTGGGCAGGTATGGCGGTGAAGAATTTATTATCATTATGTCCGGGCTTGATGTTAAAAAAGCAAAAATTGTGTGTGAAAAAATTCGTAACATTATAGAAAAACATAAACACCCTAAAATTGGACAGGTTACTATAAGTATTGGTCTGGCTGAATTTTGCAACAAAGACTCAGCGGAAAAGCTTATTGCGCGAGCAGATAAATCTCTTTATATCGCAAAAGAGAATGGAAGAAACAGAGTAGAAGTTTCAAAGGGTTAAAATTAGCTGATTACAATCACCAAAACTCAACCATATTAAATTCCCTGTACAAAAAACATGCCAGCTGGATTACCCCAGTCCCAGGCAGAGTTGGCTCAATGACGATTGAAACGTTATTAATCAATATCCTAGAAGCTTGTGAAGCTCAAGATAAATAACCAATTTTTCACTTTTACACGAGTTTCGTATCTCACGAAACTCGTTCCTTGAATATATCACCTATTGAATGTAACATTATAGCTATACCCATTTTCACACGGAGGGATGTCATGGTTAATGTCACCGAAGAAAAGCGCTTTGAGGCTTTAAGCCCATTTGAACTGAAAAACAAACTAATCCAACTCGCGACTTCTCATCAGGAAGGCATGATGTTAAATGCCGGGCGCGGTAATCCGAACTGGGTTGCCAATATCCCACGTGACGCTTTTTTTCGCTTTGGTCACTTTGCAGTTGAAGAAGCCGAACGCAACGCAATTCGCCCTACTTTCGGCGGTTTTGCAGAAACCTCCGGCTTAGAAAAACGGTTTGAAGATTTTCTAAATCGACATCAAGATGACGAACACATTGTATTCCTTAAAAAAGCATTTGATTATGTACGCAATGAATTAAAAATCGATGCGGATAAATTTGTTTGTGAAATCGTTGATGCCATTTTAGGCGATCATTACCCCTATCCTGATCGCATGTTAGAATGCTGCGAAGTTATCACGCATAAATATCTTGAACAGGAAATGTGTGCTGGCAAAATTTTGCATGGTAAAATTGACTTGTTCCCTACCGAAGGCGGTACCGCCGCAATGGATTATATTTTTACCAGCTTAATGGAAAATAAATTATTACATAAGGGCGACAAAATCGCTTTGGGTTCACCAATTTTCACTCCATACATTGAAATCCCGCGCTTAAATGATTATGAATTTGTCGAACTAGAAATCGAACAAGATGAAAATAATAATTGGCAATATCCGGATAAAGAAATTGAAAAGCTCGCCGACCCTAAAGTTAAAGCATTTTTCTTGGTACATCCATCGAATCCAACCGCGGTATGCATGCATCCAGATTCACTGAAAAAAATTGCCGAGCTGGTAAAAACCAAACGTAAAGATTTAATTTTATTAACCGATGATGTCTATGGAACTTTTGTAAACGAATTTAAATCTTTAATTAGCATTGCACCTTATAACACAATTTTAGTTTATTCTTATTCAAAATATTTTGGCGCAACTGGTTGGCGTTTAGGCGTAATTGGCATTCACGAAGATAATGTGTTCGATAAAATGATCGCGGATCTTCCCAAAAAAGATCACGATGAATTGCATAAAAGATATAGTACGGTCGAATTAGAACCAGACAAAATGAAATTAATTGATCGCATGGTAGCAGACAGCCGCTCGGTTGCCTTACATCACACTGCGGGACTTTCAACGCCACAACAAGTTTTAATGGCATTTTTCTCATTATATTGTTTGGTTGATAAAGAAAATAAATATAAACAAACCGCGCAACATATTGTGCGACATCGATTTGAATCGTTATATAAAGCGATTGGCATCCCCTGCCCGGAAAATAAATATGGCACGCATTATTATACAATTATTGATATTCCGCAACTTGCAACCGCCAGGTACAATCAAGAATTTTCTGATTATTTAGTAAAAACTTTTGAGCCAATCGATTTTGTGATGCGTTTAGCCGAAGAAAAATCTGTAGTCTTATTAAATGGCGGCGGATTTGATGCGCCGGATATGTCAGTACGTGTTTCACTTGCAAACTTACCTGATGAAGCATACACAAAAATCGGCAAAGCCATCAGCGAATTACTCGAAGAATATTATAAATTTTGGAAATCAAAATAAGTTGTCATCCCGCGGCTTGACCGCGGGATCCAGAAAACCTTGTCATTCTGAGCGAAGCGAAGAATCTTTGCCAGCTTTAGCTTGAGATTCTTCGCTTCGCTCAGAATGACAGACACAATACTGGATCCCGCGGTCAAGCCGCGGGATGACTACACAGATACAACTCATACGGAGATATAAACCATGATACACGGAATATTTACTTTATTACGCAACTACCCACAACTTGCGGTTTTTTTAGCCGTAGGTATTGGTTATTTTATTGGTAAAATAAAAGTTTATGGTTTTAATCTCGGCTCAACCGCCGGCGTATTAATTGCCGCATTAATTATCGGCCAAATTGATGTTCAAGTTCCAGGTCTTCTTAAAACCGTAGCATTCGCCTTATTTATTTTTACCATTGGTTACAAAGTTGGACCCGAATTTTTTGGCTCGCTTAAAACCGAAGGACTGAAATATATTTTTTTATCCCTGGTGGTGGCGATTGTCGGTTTAATCACCGCCATTATCTTAGGTAAATTCTTACATTTCGGCCCAGGCACCACCGCTGGATTATTAGGCGGTGCTATGACCCAATCATCGATAATCGGTACCGCTGATGGCGCAATTAAGCATCTTGCCATAACTGCTGTAAGCAAAACAACCATGGAAAGCAATGTCGCAATTGCTTATGCAATTACTTATATTTTTGGTACTGCTGGTTTAATTTTATTTTTTAAGTTGATACCAAAAGTAATGCGCATTAATTTAAAGGCTGAAGCAATAAAATTAAAACAAGCGATGTCGGGCGGCACAGACGTAACAACTTCTACTCCAGAATTATTTTCTTGGTCTAAACGAACCAATCTACGCGCCTATAAAATTAAAAACCAAGAAATCATCGGCAAAACTATTGCTGCAATTGAAACAATGTTTCCACAAAAAGTTGTGGTCGATCGCATAAAACGCGGAAAAAATATTTTAACTTTAGAACCAACTACCATTGTACAAGCAGAAGATATTATTGTATTACTTGGCGAACGCGAAGCTTTAACCCATGCAAATAAAATTATTGGCTCAGAAGTAAGTGATCAAGATGCGCTTAGTCTTGTAGGTGAGGTTTTAGAAATCTGCGTATTAAATCGTGATGCGGTTGGTAAAACTTTAGATGAAATTTCCAAGCAGCATGGGCACGGATGTTTCTTGAAAAAAATTACGCGACAAAGCCATGAAATCCCAATTACCCACCAAACTAAAATCAAAAAATGTGATGTATGGCAAGTTACTGGTGCACAAGATGACGTAGAAAAACTGGTTAAATATTTAGGTTATCCTGAGCGCAAAGTTGTGATGACTGATTTAGTTATGGTTGGAATTGGATGTTTCTTAGGAACTTTGTTGGGATTATTGGCAGTACCAATTTTTGGTATTCCAGTAACTTTAGGCGTAGGTGGTGGCGTATTGGTCTCCGGTTTGGTTTTTGGATGGCTTAGAGCGATGCACCCTACTTTTGGCCAAATCCCCACAAGTGCGCAATGGATTTTTACCGATTTAGGATTAAATCTATTTATCGCCTGTGTTGGTTTAATTGCTGGCCCCAAAGCGATACATGCAATTCAAACTTCAGGCCCATCAATATTTTTCGCCGGTGTTGTTATGACTTTAATGCCAATGATTTTAGGTTTGATTTTTGGTAAATTTATTTTAAAAATTAATCCAGTATTATTATTTGGCGCCTTAACTGGCGCCGGTACGGTCACTGCAGCATTAAATGCAGTAAAAGAAGAAGCCGACAGCAGCATGCCCGCTTTAGGATATACCGTACCTTACGCTTTCGGCAACGTCTTATTGACAATTTGGGGAACATTAATTGTGTATTTGATGCATTAAGATTTTTTATTGAGCGATGTTTTAAAACATGGTGTGCCGCAGACGAGCTTATTTGCAAACTCTTGAGAGGCAAGGATGCCTCGAAAGAAGCCACATACGGATGTGCCAGCTGATTTTCCACGACGAAGTCGTGGCCAAAAATCAGCTGGAGCGCGTTTGCAAATAAGCTTGTCGAAAGACACACAAAAATGTTTTAAAATATCGCATAATACAAAAAAACAAATAACTACAAAATAATCAGCGCCAAAATGCCGCTAATAAAATATACGCCGACGGCGCAATAAATTGGTAAGTTAACTGAAATTTTAGTTAATACCGCCAATGATATTCCGGTAACCAAGAACCCAATTGCACCTACCGCGCCAAGTCCGCCCATAGCTTGTCCTTGTTCGTTTGCGGTTACCGCACCGGATATCAACGCTAAAATACAACCATAAGCAATAATAAAAAATACCCCAACCAAAAAAACTGAAATCCATTCTAATTTAACCGTCAATATAACTGATGCTAATAACAAAATAATCGCCACCGCTAACACGCCAAGTTTATAAATCGTTTGCATGGAATATAGTTTAAGTAATTTCGGCTGCACAAATATCATTGACAACGCAAATCCAATTCCCAAAACAAAGAAAAATAACCCAATCAAATGCGCATCAAAATGAAAGACTTTGTCTAACACTAAAGGAATTTGCTGCACATAAAAACCCCAGCCCAAAATAAAAAAGAAAAAAACCAAGCCTAATTTGCTAACGCGCTTATCAACAAAAATAAATTTGCACGCGGTAAAAACCCTTGCCCAACTAATATGTTTTTCCAAGTTCGGTTGAAAAGTTTCGACAAATACCAACAAAATCCACAACATATTTATCAAAGATAAAATTCCAGCGATCCAAAATGGAGTTGTAATCGAAAACCAACTAATCATTTGCGATGAACCAGTAAAACTAGAAATTAAGGGGCCAAGAATTATCCCAATTGCAGCCGCAAAAGTAATCATACTCATATTTCGAGCTTTCAAATCCGGCGGGCTAATATCGACAATCGCAGCTTGCGCAATGTCATAACTTCCGCCAAAAAATCCTGCCAACAAACGACTAAACATAAATAACCATAACGAATGCATGGGGATCGAAACTGCAGCAATCAAATAACTGGCTGCAACCATCGCTAAACAACCAATTAAAATTTTTCTTCTGCCATATTTATCCGACAACTCACCCAAATAAGCGGTACCAAAAAAATTTCCCAAAGGCCAAGTCGCCACCGCAATTGCATAATACCAATAACGGCCAAACGTACTTATGCCACCTGCAATTAACCCATGTGTCGACAAAAATAAAGTCGGCATTAACGGAAAAATTAAACCAAAACCCATCACATCAATCATGATGGTAAGCATTAATACGCTTAGCATTCCTGTAGATTTCTTATTTTGTTCCATAATCTTAGTTGTCATAATATTTTCTCACTTCTATAGAATACACTAGAATACATTAGTACACCATATCGGAGAATATGCTAAATCAAGAAAATAAATTAAATTAGAAATGCTTGAAATACTCGCATACGCAGCAATACAGCGTAGTTAAATCAATTGTCCTTTTGCATGCTTCATCGTATTTCATACCTCATTTGATAAATGAAAATTCTAGTATAGCACTATATTTGAATAAAGCAATGCGGCCAAATAAAAAATCTGTAATTTTTATTGCAATTTTGGTAAAAATCGTGTTTCATACCATAAATCCCATCTATTTATCTAACCCCGTATTTTTACCCCGGTAAAACCCCTTTATTTCCTAAATTTATTTCCCCCTAAGGAAAATTATCTAAAACTTAAAGAATAATTATGGGTGCTTCTAAAAATTAGAATTTTTGCTTCAAGACGAGGCGCGTCGTTTTCGAGGAGCGGAATTTATAAATAATAAATGAGCATCCGAGAAAACGACGCAACAAAGTATTGAAGCAAAAAGACAATTTTTAGAAGTATCCATATGAAAACCATAACATTAACACCAACATCATCGCAATATGCTGCATCACATTTTGTCATGTCGACGCTGCAACTTCGTTATTGTAATGATAATTTTGAAATAATTAGCGATCATAAAATTACGATCGCACAAAACAACCAATTAATTACGCTTAACGAACAACAATATCAAATACAAATTAAAACTACGAAAAAATATGTTAAGCCAAACAAATTGCCTTGGTACAAAACAATTTTGCACCATTTAGGCTTACAAAAAATATATTAAGAAGGAGTCTACTATGTTAAAAAAAATCATTATTTTATTTGCATCAATATTATTATGCGGATGTGCCAGCCCCAACACTATACCATTATCAACCACCATTCAGTCAGTTTATTATTTAAACCCAAATACATATAACCGTCCCTCGCCAATAATTATCGTAATATATCAACTTAAAAACGTTTCATCTTTTAAACAAGCTAATTTTTATTCCATTTACAACCATGCGTCGAAAACGTTAGGAAACTCATTAATTGATAAAGAACAAATTGAAATTAAACCCAATCAAACTAAAAAGCTTCAGCTACATTTATCCACTAAAGCAAATTATGTGGGAATTATTGCGGCTTATCGTAACATTAATCGCGCACAATGGCGTCGCATCATTGAAGTTCCACCAAAAGCTAAAGCAATGAAGTTTAACATAGAATTACAAAGCCAAAGTTTGGTTATAACCCATATTAAACATAGTAAATTTTGTATCGGTACAAAATGCATCTTTTTTTAACCTGACAGGAAAAGTATAATGTCAATCCAACCTAAAGTTATTTGGTCCGAAGGAATGTTGCTTAAACCACAACATTTTCAGCAACAAGATCGATATTTTGCATATTTATGTAATCAATATAGCATAAATATTTGTCCATATTTATGGGGGATTAATAACCTTGAGATAGATGATGCTGCATTAAAATTAGGAAAAATTATCATAAATGCATGCGATGGGATTTTGCCGGATGGAACAATTTTTAGCGCACCACAAAATTGCGCATTGCCTTTGGCGCTTGATATTCCTCTAGGCACAAATAACACCATAATTTATCTATGCTTGCCGCTACATCGATATGGTATGGTTGAAGTTGGTGATGATCACAATTGTCGTTACCAAATTAACACCTTAGAAATTAATGATCATAACAATGGTAAAAATTATCAACCCATCCAAACTACTAAGTTAAACTTACACCTCATGATGGAACAAGAAAATCGCTCTACTTATAGTTATACCAATATAATTTGCATTAAAGAAACTCGTCAAGATCGCAGCATAATGTTAGATAAACAATTTATTCCAAGCTGTAATGATATCAATGCTGCGACCGTCATCAAAAATTTTATCGCAGAATTGATTGGTTTATTAGATTATCGCGCCGAGTCAATTGCCAATCGCGTTACAACTTCAAACCAAAGCAGTACCGCCGAAATAACCGACTTTATGTTATTACAATTAATTAATCGCTACACCCCTATTTTAAAGCATCTGACAAACTTAAAAGGCGTGCATCCATTAAATTTATATCAAAAATTAACCGAACTCACCGGAGAATTATCCACATTTATGCACCAAATTAGACGCCCAACTAAATTACCGATCTACCAACATGATGATTTGAGCCAAACCTTTTCTCCTTTAATGCAAGAATTGCGTCAATCATTAAGCACCGTACTCGAACAAAACACCACATCAATTCCGCTAGAACCACATCAACATGGCGTATGGGTCGCTTCCATTATGGATAAATCTTTATTTAATGATGCAACTTTTATCCTCGCAGTATATGCTGATATACCAACCAAAGAAATTCAAACGCATTTTCCTAACCAAACCAAAATATCATCGGTAGAACAAATTCGCAGCCTGGTAACCCGTGCATTACCCGGAATCGATTTAGAATTATTGGCTACAGCACCACGCCAAATTCCTTATCACACTAATTTTGTTTATTTCGCATTGAATCGCAAACACGCCTTTTGGGATTCGTTAACCAAATCAGGCGGGATTGCCTTTCACATCGGCGGAAATTTTCCCGGTTTGAAATTAGAATTATGGGCTATAAGAGGATAAATTATCATGCACAACATCGAACTTTATCAACATAAATCCAACGACTCAGATAATTACACCGTTGTCCCACAGAACCATTTATTCCATGCAAATCGAGTTAATTTACAGCCCGCCGGCATTGGCAATTTATTATCAACCGCCATGCCGACAATTATTTTAATGTTAAAATTAAAAAATACCCTGCCACCGCCTGATGTCGAACAAATTTATCAAACATCAATAAATGAAATTCGTACGTTTGAAAAATCCTTACAACAATTGGGTTACGCCCCGAAAATTGCTTTGGCTGCATGTTATTGCTTATGCACCGCGTTTGATGAAATGATTTTAAATACCTCCTGGGGCGAACAAAGTCCTTGGATAAATAACACTTTGCTAAGTAGCATTCATAAAGAAACCTGGGGTGGCGAACGTTTTTACATTATTTTAAATAATATGGCCGAAGATCCAATTAATAATCTCGATATTTTAGAATTAATTTATATTCTGCTTAATTTAGGCTTTGAAGGGAAATATTTTCATCAAGACAAAGAAATCAGGAATGAAATTCGCTACAGCCTATTCAATCTAATTCGTAATTATCGTGAATCACCGAAAATTAACTTATCCCCTACTCCGGTGGATAAACGCACCATCACTTACCACACGCAAAAACGCTTACCGATGCGACGCTTTATAATTACCATCGTCGGTCTATTATTTTTAATTATATTGGGATTGAATTTTATTATGTATCTCAATGCCAATCCACTGCTAAATGCTTTATGTAACATATGAGAATAATTATGATAAAAAAACTAATTAAAAAAATTAAATGCGCAAAAAAACCGACTAATATGTTACATACCAAAACCAATTATTTTTTTAAATTATTAATCAATTTTTTTGTGGAAAACAAATCAATTAAAAATTTTTTAAACTCCTCATGGTACATTATTTTAGGCGAAGATAATTGCGGTAAAAACACCATGATCAACAATTCAGGATTAAGTTGCATAACCACGGAAAATACCCAGCAAAACGACACATATCAATGGTATTTAACCGAAAGCGCATTTTTCATCAACACAAATTTAAAAACCACCGAACAAAACGCCGACATTACACATTGGCTTGCGCTCATAAAATTTCTAAAAAAATATCGCGGGCGTAAAACCATTAACGGTGTGATTTTAACCGTAGATTTATCATCCCTGGTTCTGCAAGATATCACGCAAAAACAAAACTATATCCAGGCCATTCAGCAATATTTATCTAAACTTCATCAAAAGCTTAAACTACGCATTCCTGTTTACTTATTATTTACCAAGTGCGATTTAATTGCCGGTTTTATCGAATTCTTTAACGACTTAAATCAAGAAAATCGCAAACAAATTTGGGGCATTACTTTGCCACTTGATTTACCGACAGACACTAAAAATATTCAGAATTTTTTAAGTAATGAATATGATCAATTAATTCACCGCTTAAATGAACATTTATTATGGCGCATGGCCAACGAATCAAATCCAAAACGTCGCGAATTAATCGCCTATTTTCCGCAACAAATGCAACTTTTAAAGAAACTCATTGTTGATTTTGCCACACAGACTTTGGCGTACGGCGAAAATCCCGTAGATAACCGTTTACATTTTCGTGGCATCTATTTCAGCAGCGCTAAACAAATCGGCACACCGCGTGATTTTCTAATTGAAGGCATCGAACAAAAATTTAGCCTAACCCATACCAATTTGCCACAACATATAACTAATACTCAAAGTTATTTTTTACAAAAATTATTTCACGATGTGATTTTTTCAGAAAGCAATATTGCCGGCAATAAACACCACAAAGAGATTCGTGCGCGACGTTGGCTTTATTTAATGACCCCAACAATCGCTTTATTTTGCTTGATTGGCTTATTGGCAGCCTACCAACAAAACAAACAAGCTATTTCACAATGCCTCAATCAAATTCATTATTATCGAAAAACCCTTAAACAAACTTTATCCAATAATTCATTAACGACACCAGTAAAATCATTAAACATAATTAATGATCTTCCTGTGATTTATCAACACGTGTCACATCCATGGTTATTATATTGCGGTTTTTATACCCCTATGCTGATTTCACATACCGTTGACAAAACCCTATATTATTTGTTACAAACAAAATTAATGCCGCGTGTTAAACAACGTCTTGTCAACTTATTGCAACAAGACACCAATCACCCATATTTTCTATACAATGATTTAAAAGCTTATTTGGCTTTTAATTTAACCAAACAAATTGCGCCACATTGGATTATTCCGCCAATTTATCGATCGCTGCAATCACAACTAAAATCTAACCCCAATACTGCGGAAGAAATAAAAGTTTACCTAAAATTGGCGACGCGTCATCAGTTGCCGAAAACCGCTATTGACCATAGCCTGGTTGCCAACGTACGTAATATTTTAAGATCAACCAGCGCGGCACAACGTGCTTTTTGGAATTTAAAACAATTTGCAAGATTTAGCAAAAAAACCGGCATCAATTTACAAAATAAAATTGGTGTGACTTTCACGCAAACTTTTGCTGATACCAATAAAGCCACCAACATCCCTGCTTTATATGCCTTTAAAAACTTTAAATATTTTTATTACAAAAAATCTCGCCAAATTGCGCGCTTTATCGCAAAAAACGATGTGATTATGGGTATAAATAACCACCTTACAACCCCACTTTCTGCATTAACTCACGAACTACAAAATATTTATGTTGATAATTATTTGAATTTTTGGCAACAATTATTAGCTAAATTACACCTTAGACCATGGCAAAATATCGATCAAGCAACTCGTGCATTGAAACTTCTAACCCTTAATAATTCGCCTTTACGCAAATTATTAATGATCATTAACACTAACACCCGCTCACTAATTTATTCTCGCGGCAACACGGCCACAAAATTACAAATTATTGACCGACTAATTCAGGCAGAAAAAAATAAATTTGCGCTACTCACACTTATTGATAAAAATTTAAATCAATTATATATCTTCTTAAATCAGCTTAATCATACCAACAACATTAATTTAGCTTCGTTTAAGATCCTAAAAACCATGGTGAATTCTACTTCTAACAACAATCCGATTAAACACTTATATAATACAGCAACGCAATTACCGCAACCGCTAAAAAACTGGCTACAAGATATCGCAAATTACAGCATTGCCGCACTTAGCCAAAACGCTTTCATATATATCAAGCAACTTTGGCAAACGAATGTTTTACCAACCTATGAGAAAATTAAAAATAATTATCCGCTTAATCGACACACTTCTGCCGAAATTGATTTGACAACTTTTGCCAAATTATTTGGCCCAGAAGGTTTAATCGATAAATTCTATCAAGATAATTTAAAAACATTAATTAATCCCACCACACCGTGGCAGTGGAAGAAATCATTTGGTAATAATTTTGATCCGTCCAATAAGATTCTAAAATCAATGGAAACTTGTGATAAAATTCGCAACCAATATTTTATCAACCAACAACCACAAATAATTTTTCACATCAAACCGATATATTTAGATCCAAAAGCAACTCAGGTAAATTTAACTTTAGGCAAACAAAATTTGCTTTATGCGCATGATCCCCAGCAATCTCAAACTTGGCAATGGTCGACTAATAATCATGATACAAAAATTATTTTCACTGATTTTAATGGACGCACTTTAAGAAAAACTTATCATGGCCAATGGGCGTGGTTTAAAATGCTAATTGATGGAAAAATTCATCCGACAAATATTCCCAATACTTACCAATTCACCATGCGTTTAGGCCAACACATCGCTACATTTCGCTTAACCACCACCACAAAACTGGCTGCTTTAAAGTTAACTTGGCTTAAACAGCTTAAATTATCTTCAAACACCTTTGGTTATTAGCATATACAACATCCTTCCGTCTTTTGTACTTTTGGTAAATTTTTTAAAATTTCTGCTTCGACCTGGCAAGTGAATTTTTAAATATTGATTAGCGTTGGGTTAAAGGTTGCAGAAACGGACTTGTCCTGTAATTATTTTGCTTGCAAAATAATTACAGGATACCCTGTGTTTCTCACGTTTTTGGCGTCGCAGGCAAGCTGCATCCCTGCATCTTTCCCTGCTCAATCGCACATCTTGTGCGATTGACCCCAAAAACGTTGTGATACTCGGCTGCGCCCTACGATCTGCAACCTTTAACCCAACGCTCGCTTCAACAAAAAATTATGTAACCAAAAAACTGCCAATAATCTCACGGATTTGGGGATTTTACCTAAAATAGATAACTATTTGATTATTAAAGAAAACTTTTTTTCACAAAAAAATAACAAGTTGAACGATTTTTGCACAAATGCCGCCCACTGCGGCAACGCGAAAAGTACAAAGACCACAAATATCGTGTTATACTCGATTGCTAAGGGCGCCTCTAAAAATTAGGATTTTTGCTCCAAGACGAGGCGCACCGTTTTCGAAAAGCGCAGTTTACATACTAGTAAATGAGCATTTGAGAAAACGGCGCAACGAAGTATTGGAGCAAAAAGACAATTTTTAGAGATGCCCTCAAGTTATGAGCAAAAAACTCGACGTTAGCAACATCAGTCTTTACTTAAAAGTCCTAAAATATGCGCGGCATTATTGGGTATCCTTTGCAATCGCCCTAGTCAGCAATGTCATCTATGCTTCCAGCGATGTATATTTTGTTTACCTACTAAAACCCATTTTGAACAAAGGCTTCATCGCCCGCGACATCCATTTTATTCGTTGGATTCCGATTGTAGCCGCAAGCGTATTTTTAGCCCGTTGTATTAGTGGATTTTGCTCCAGTTATTTTATGGGCAGAACTTCACGCGGCGTAATCATGTTATTTCGCCAAGATATTTTTAAACATTTATTACGCCTACCCGCAACTTATTACGACAATCATTCTTCTGGCTCAATGCTAGCCAATTTAATTTATAATGTTGAACAAGTTGCTAACGCCGGCGCCGACACTTTGACCACTTTTATTCAATCATTCTGCATGATCATCGGCTTTGTTATCGTGATGTTTTCGATCAGTTGGCGTTTGAGTTTATTATTTTTAGTTGGCGCTCCGATCGTGGTTTTTACGGTGCGTAAAATTAATCGACGCCTACGCATGCTTAATTTAAAACTCCAACATCAAATTGGTGATGTAACCAACATCGCTGAAGAAACCATCGAAGGCTATAAAGTGGTGCGTGCATTCGGTGGACAATCTCATGAAACTAAAAAATTCAATAAAGCTACGCGTATAAATCGTGGTTTTGAATTAAAAATCATTATCGCAAAATCAATCGGCACAATCGTGCCACAAATAATCGCCGTATCAATTTTGATTTTAACCATTTATTTATCGATGTCGCACAAATCTGCATTGATGTTATCCGCTGGCGGTTTTGCCTCGATTGTCACTGCAATGCTCGCTTTATTAAAACCATTAAAAAACTTTACTAAAGTTAACGCGTTAATTCAAAGAGGTTTGGCTGGTGCAGAAAATATCTTTGCAGTACTTAACAAACCGGTTGAAAAAGACCTTGGTAGCGCAACCGTAAAAAAAGCCATTGGCGCGATTGCATTTAAAGATATAAACTTCACTTATCCGAACACCAAAAAACCTGTATTACAAGATATAAATTTTAACATCGCGCCAGGCGAAATTGTCGCATTAGTTGGTCAATCAGGCGGCGGCAAATCAACCATTGTAAGCTTATTGCAACACTTTTATGATGATTATACCGGACAAATTACTTTAGATAACATTAATATTCGCGATTTAATCTTAACTAATTTACGCGAACAATTTGCATTTGTCTCGCAACACGTAACTTTATTCAACGACACCGCACGACACAATATCGCTTATGGCAAGTTTGAAAATGCAAGCAAGCAAGAAGTAATTAATGCAGCCAAAGCCGCCAACGCGTGGGGTTTTATTCAACAATTACCAGAAGGACTTAATACCTTGCTCGGCGAAAATGGAGTTTTGTTATCCGGAGGACAACGCCAACGTATCGCGATCGCGCGCGCGATTTTAAAAAATGCACCAGTTTTGGTTTTGGATGAAGCAACTTCTGCTTTAGATACCGAATCAGAAAAAGAAATTCAAGCGGCACTAGAAAAATTAATGCAACATTGCACCACTTTAGTAATCGCGCATCGACTTTCCACGATTGAAAACGCAGATAAAATTTTACTAATTGAACATGGCCGCATCATCGAAACTGGTAATCACCAAAGTTTGATGGCACAAAACGGACGTTATGCGCGCTTACACAAAATGCAATTTAAAGAAAATTAAATATTGTAGTGGCACCACGTGCTGTGCCCAAAAAATTATGATAGAAAAAATCTGGTACAAACATTCTATTTTGAGTTATTTATTACTTCCTTTTTCATGGTTGTTTTGGTTAATTATTTTTATTAGGCGCTGGCTTTATCGTTTGCATCTCAAAAAAACTTATCATTTCCCTGTACCAATTATTGTTGTCGGCAACATAACCGTGGGTGGCACTGGTAAAACTCCTTTGGTAATTTGGTTGGCGGATTTATTAATGCAACAAGGTTTCCATCCTGGTATTGTAAGTCGTGGCTACAAAGCAACAAAACTTTCGCAACCAAAACTCGTTACCGCAAACGACGAGGCTTTTGAAGTTGGCGATGAACCTTTAATAATGGCGCGCCGCGCTAAATGCCCGGTGGTTATTTTTCCAAACCGACCCAAGGCAATCAAATCATTAATCGAAAAATACAATTGTGATATAATTATCAGTGATGATGGTTTACAACATTACTCGATGGCGCGTAATATTGAAATTGCCGTGATTGACGGACAACGCAAATTTGGCAATGGATTTTTATTACCGGCCGGACCATTACGCGAATCAATTTCGCGCCTAAAGTCAGTTGATTTTGTGATTTACAATACAATTGATATGCATTTGCATCCGGCGATAATGTTAACGAAAGTAAATGACCCCAGCAAACATATAAAAGTTGACGAATTATGCGGCAAAAAAATCCATGCTTGTGCTGGAATTGGCAATCCACAACGTTTTTTTGATACTTTGCGTCAATTAAATCTGCAAATTATCGAACATCCATTTTCCGATCATTACAACTTTAAATCTTCCGACATTGATTATGGTGACGAAATCGTTATTATGACGGAAAAAGATGCGGTAAAATGCACCTCCTTTGTCCACAACAATCATTGGTTTTTGCCAGTAACCGCCGAACTTACCCCAGAATTTACCAATAAATTATTGTCACGTTTGGCAGATTGTGTTACAAATAAAAGTATAACTTCCTAACCCACAAGGACATATCATGAAAAAATTATTTTTACCTTTAATATTGTTTATCGTAACTTCTATTGTAAACGCCGCACCAGCCAAAACACCAAGTTATACCTTAACGAAAAACAACCCGGTGCTTACCTTTCAACTACCATCAAATCCAACTACCGGATACTCTTGGTTTTTGACCTCATACGATAAAAATTTATTAACCTTAATCAAACATCAATATTTTTCGAAAAGTACTTGCGAAAATCACGGTAAATCACCAGTTGGCATTGGTGGATATGAAGTTTGGCAATTTAAGGCAACAAAAACCGCTTTAAAAGCGCCACAAATTACTTATATCAAATTGATTTACGTGCGCCCTTGGACAATTAAAACAAACTCTTTGCCTAAGGATATAAAAAGCACCACAATTTATGCGGTGATTAAACCATAAACTGGAGTACAACATGAACACTAAAGCTTTAACTGATTTAGAACCAAAACAATTATGGCAGAACTTTGCAAAATTATGTGAAATTCCACACCCATCACATCATGAAGAAAAAATTTCTGCTTTTATGAAAAAATTTGGCGAAGAACTCGGATTAGAAACGCATGCAGATAAACTCGGCAATGTAATCATTAAAAAGCCGGCAACCGCTGGCATGGAAAATCGCAAAAAAGTTATTTTGCAATCGCATCTTGATATGGTTCCAGAAAAAAACAGTGATATAAAACATGATTTTACTAAAGATCCAATTGAAGCATATGTCGACGGAGATTTCGTTACCGCCAAAGGCACAACGCTAGGCGCAGATAACGGCATTGGCGTTGCCACCATCATGACTATCTTACAATCTAAAGATGTTAAACATGGCCCACTAGAAGCTTTATTTACGATTAACGAAGAAGATGGCATGGATGGAGCTGCTGCTATTGAGCCACCCGATTTAAGCGGTGAAATTTTATTGAATTTAGACACCGAAATCGAAGGTGAAATAAATATTGGTTGCGCCGGCGGATTTTATATCACCGCCAAAATCCCCTATTCTACTGAAGCACCACCAAAAGATACCATCGCCTATCAAATTATTGTTTCTGGTCTACACGGTGGTCATTCCGGAATTGACATTAATCTAGGACGAGGTAGCGCAATTAAAATTTTGAATCAATTATTGTGGGAAACAAACAACACATGCGATATAAAATTGGTAAAATTTGATGGAGGAAGTGCGGCAAATGCAATTCCGCGTGAAGCGTATGCAACAATTATCGTACCAAAAAATAATGAAGACAAATTTTTGAAATTGATCGGTGAATTTAGTGAAACTTTAAAACACGAACTTGTAAAAAAAGACCCGGAAATAAAAATTACCGCGTCCAATACGCAAATGCCAGAAAAAGTTTTTACTAAAGAAAGCCAGGAGAATTTATTTAAAGCAATTTATATTTGCCCAAATGGGGTTTTCAGTATGTCGGCGGACATTCCAGGACTAACCGAAACCTCTACAAATATAGGTATAATTAAAACTGTGGATCAAAACGTTGAATTATCTACCTTACAACGTAGTTCATCGGAAAATTTAAAAGAAAAAATTGCTGAAATGACTAAAATCGCGCTGGAATCAACCGGAGGAGTCGCTAAGCAACAAGGCAGTTATCCCGGTTGGCAGCCAAATACCGAATCAAACATTTTGAATTTAGCAAAAAATATATATAAAAAACTATTCAACCAAGAAGTTAAAGTCACCGCGATACACGCGGGACTTGAACCAGCCCTGCTCGGCAAAATTTTTCCTAACCTGGATATGATTTCTATCGGTCCCACAATTAATTTTCCACATTCTCCGAATGAAAAAGTGGAAATCGCCACCGTCAATAAATTCTGGGAGTTTTTGCTGGAAATTTTGTTAGAAATTCCTTAGGCATTAATTAATATACCAATCGTACTTCAAGATGCGAATTTATCTCTAAAAAACCCGTCATCCCGCGGCTTGACCGCGGGATCTAGAAAAAAAATAGAATGTAGTACTGGATTCCGAGATCAACTGACTAGGTCGCGGGATGACGCGAAAAGAAAATCTTCGCATCTTGGAGTATGATGGGTATAGTATGCCTTGACAAAACCACCCGTCTATATTAGCGTAATCACCATGAAGCAGCCTAGAAATACAACCGAAACCAAAGAAATAACCTTTAAAACTGAGGAAACATTACGCATAAGTGAAACAAAATTCAAAACGGTGTTTGAACATTCCCTAGATGGGATTCTGGTGGCAGATGCAAAAAACAGGAATTTTATTTTAGCCAATCCTGCCATGCAAACCATAACTGGTTACACCCCAGAAGAATTAACTAAACTGAAAGTCGATGACATGCATCCTAAAAAAGATCTTGCCTCTATGTTGACTCAATTTAACCAGCAAGCCAGAGGAAAAACATGTCTCGCTAAAAATATTCCTGTATTGTGTAAAGACCGTAGCCTAATTTACTGTGATATAAATATCGGCATAATGAAACTAAATGGCCGTAATTATGTAATAGGGCTTTTTAGGGACATTACCGAACAAAAACAACTGAATGAAAAGCTCGAATCTACCGTATTAGAACGTACAGCCAAATTGCAAGAAAGTGAACAACGTTATCGAATGCTTGCTGCAATCTCACCCGTTGGTATTTTTCATCTAGATGCAGCAGGAACTTGCCTGTACGCGAATCAAAAATTTAGTGAAGTTACTGGTTTGACTGCGACTCAAGCTTATGTAAATGGTGGTTGGGAAAAAGATATTCATTCAGGTTATGCAAGTGGTGGTTGGGAAAAAGCTATTCATCCAGACGATTTAGAGAAAGTTCGCGAAAAGTGGTTTGCATCAGCACGAAACAATCAGCCATTTACTATGGAATATCGGTTTCGTAAACCAGACGGAAAAATTACTTGGGTTTTATCACACACAGCTCCAATAATTAACGACCAACAACAAATAATAGGTTATGTTGGTACATTTACGAATATAACTGAGCGTTGTGAAGCTGAAACAAAATTACGTTTACAAAAGCTACAATTAGCACGTCACGAACGTGCCAGCGCTATGAGTGAAGTAGCAACTTCTCTCGCACATCAGCTTAATCAACCGTTAACCGTTATTTCTTCATATGCTCAAATGTTACAAACTTGCAATGCTTGCCCAAATACACATATAGCACAAAAAATGGTTGCCAGTGCTAAAAAAGCCAGCGACATAGTGCGCAATTTGATGGCCTTTTTTAGTAACGGCACAGTTGAGAAATCGTTGGTGAATATTCATCAATTAATTACTACTACCGTGGAATTAATAACTCATAGTCACATTGATGCCAAACCAATAACTTTTAATTTTTGCAAGCCAGATCCAATATTATTATTGGATAAAGTGCAACATGAACAAGTCATTACTAATATGGTAGAAAATTCTATTGATGCGCTGACAAATGTAGATCACGTAACGGCAAAAATAAAAATTAGCACTAAAGTAAAAGATAAAATATTAACGGTAACTGTGGAAGATAATGGCGTTGGTTTTGCCCCGCATGTAGCAGATAAATTATTCGAACCATTTTTTAGCACTAAATCGCATGGAACTGGAGTTGGACTTACCATATGTCATTCCATTATTGAAGCACATGGCGGCAAGTTATATGCAAATTCACAATTAGGTCAAGGCGCCAAATTTTGGTTTACTTTACCTATTACTAATCAAGGGGAGTAACCACCGATGGAACAAGTTGTATGTATTATTGATGATGATAACGCAATTGCTGAGGTAATCGGCGATATGTTAAATTCAGTTGCAATAAAAAACAAAAGTTATAGTAGTGCTGAAAATTTTTTAGCAGAATATCAACCAGGAATGGCTGCTTGCTTAATTCTCGATATTAGAATGCATGGAATCAGTGGTTTACAACTACAAGAAACTTTCAAAGGGGACAAAGATCCAACGCCAATTATTTTTATCACCGGTCATGGTGATGTTCAAATGACTAGGCAAGCAATGAAGGCAGGCGCCATTGATTTTTTGACTAAGCCATTTAGCAATCAAGAATTATTAGATAACGTACAACAAGTATTACGGAACGATATTAGGTGCCAACAAAAACGAGAACAACAACAAAAGATAATGGCAAAATTTGCTACCTTGACCAAACGGGAAAAACAAATTATGCATGCAATTGTGAATGGCAAATCCAATAAAGAAATTGCGCAAGAACTGCAGCTTAGTACAAGCACCGTAGAAACTCATCGAGCTAAAGTGATGACGAAAATGGAGGTGACTTCATTTGCAGAATTGGTAAGAATTGCATCGTTATATAATTTAACTTAATGACAAGCTGTGCAATGAATATATCTATTATTTCCGCCCACCAAAAGCAGACAAAATACTCAATAAGCTAATAAACAAATTAAATAAAGCCACATAAAGCGTGATGGTTGCCATAATATAATTTCGTTCACCGCCGTTAATAATTAAACTGGTTTGAAATAAAATTATTCCCGAACTTAACAACACAAACGCACATGAAACCAATAAAGATAACATCGGCAAATGAAAAAACATCGAAACCAAACCCATAATAAATGCAGCTGAAATTCCAACAAATAAAAACGCTGCCAAATAACTAAAATCTTTTTTCGTAGTTAATGCATAAGCGGATAAGGCAAAAAAGATTACCCCGGTAGCACCGAGGGACGTCATCACCAATTGCGTACCGTTACTAAAAGACTTGATATAGAAATTTAAAATCGGCCCTAAGTTATAACCTAAAAATCCGGTAAATGCAAAAATCGCCAACAATCCCCATGGGCTATTACGCAAACGCGTGGTAACAAACAACAAACCAAAATAACCAAGCAACAACACAAAAATATTCATAGGTGCAACATTGGTGATCATCGCCATGTAAGCGGTAACTGCGCTGAAAACCAAAGTTAAGCTTAATAACAAATAAGTATTGCGTAATACGCGATTAACACTGAGAATCGAGTCACGTGATTTGGCTAAAATTTGTTCTTGTAATGGCATTTTTTTTGTCCTCACATAAAGGTTATAAATTCTATTCGCCTGGAATATTTAAGTATAGTACTTATGTTACGCAGGCGAGCATTTTACACGAGATCAAGGCATAAGCGTTTTCGAGGAGCGGAGTTTATATGTAATAAATGAGCATCCGAGGAAACGCTTATAACGCAGATATCGTGTAAAAGGCGAAGTCAGGCAAATGTGAAGGCGGAGATTTGTTGAGCATGAGATTTATCTCGTGCTCAACAAATCAAAGCCGTTTACAGTTGCCCCTGCGTAACATAAGTATAGTAGTTTAGCAGCGCTTATCAAGCGGGTAAAGCATTTACGCTCGAATACGCTTGGGTATTATAAGCACAATGGGTGTAATACATTGGAAATCTTACAATAATACTTTAATGGCTTACAAGTTTGAGGTATGCTACTAAATAAGATGTTATGTGGTCAAACAGTATATATAGTGAACAAAAAAGGCAAACCACTATTTTACCCTGGTAAATGTCCAATAAAAATACTGGACTAAAGAGACAAACCATGATTAACTCCAGAATTTAGAAGGGAAAGAACAGAAAAAGGTATTTGTTTCTGTCTTCAGTCATCTGTCTTCCGTCTTCTGATATGGAGAGGTGGCTGAGCGGCTTAAAGCGGCGGTCTTGAAAACCGTTGAGTCCGTAAGGGCTCCGGGGGTTCAAATCCCTCCCTCTCCGAATTAAGAACCAAAGGAAAGGGTAAACAAACATACAAGGACAAACGAATAATAATAATAAAACTCACATAATAATAAAAAATGGAGCAACATGGTGTTGCATGTTTATAACATGCCCTGCTTCAGACAGAAGCAAAATGGGCAATAAAAAAGGTGCCAATCGTGAGTAATAAAATTATCAAAATCCTTGTGGTAGATGACCACAAACTTGTCCGTACTGGTATTATTGGCCTGTTAAGTACCGCCAATGATATGCAAGTTGTAGCCGAAGCTAGTAATGGCGAAGAAGCCATTAATTTAGCACGCAAACATTCGCCTGATGTAATCTTAATGGATTTACAAATGCCTGGCATGGGAGGCTTAGAAGCCACACGTAAATTAATACGCACTATCCCTGATATAAAAGTCCTGGTAGTAACAATCTGTGATAGCGATGTTTTTCCTGCTCGAGTATTGGAAGAAAAAGCAGCAGGATACATTACTAAAAACTGCAGCCAAAAAGAACTAATTGAAGCAATCAGGAAAGTTCAAGCTGGACAACGTTATATTAGCCCAGAAATTGCGCAAAAACTGGTATTAAAACGTGCTGTTACCGAAGGCTCTCCATTCGATATGTTATCCGAAAGAGAATTCCAAGTAATGATTATGATAACTAAAGGTCAAAAAGTACCGCAAATCGCTTCAGTGCTACATTTAAGCACTAAAACGGTCAATACTTATCGATACCGCATCTTTGAAAAACTTGGAATTAAAAATGATGTTGAGCTTACCCTGTTAGCATTAAGACACGACATTATCGATAAAAACTAATGCCGGATTTGAAAGTATTGCTTAAATCTATCACCACGCGACCTGGTGTTTATCAAATGCTTGATAAACACCACAAAGTTTTATATGTTGGTAAAGCTAAAAATCTAAAAAAACGTATTAAAAGTTATTTCCGCGCACACATAAAAGATCCTAAAACGATTGCATTGGTTGCTAAAATTGCTGACATTTCCGTGATTATTACCCGAACTGAAAACGAAGCTTTAATCCTTGAAAATAATTTAATCAAAAAAATCCTTCCACCTTATAATATTTTTTTTCGTGATGATAAAAGTTATCCTTATATTTTAATTTCTAATGATAAATTTCCCAGCATCATGCCTTATCGCGGCAAACGTAAACAAAAAGGCAATTATTTTGGCCCCTACTCAAGCATCAATGCTATGCGCGAAACTTTAAATTTGTTGCAAAAATTATTTCGTATTCGTAACTGCAAAAATTCATTTTTTAAATCAAGGTCGCGCCCATGTTTGCAACATCAAATCAAGCGTTGTGCTGCACCGTGCGTTAATCTTATTAAGCAAAACGATTATGCCAAAGACCTTGAACACGCAATTATGTTTCTCCAAGGCAAAAGCGATGTTATTATTCAGCAACTTGAAGAAAAAATGGATCAAGCTACGCAAAACTTACAATTTGAAATTGCCGCAATTTATCGCGATCAAATTCAAAGCTTGCGCGAAACCCAAAGTCAACAATATGTAAATTCTAAGCACGAAAATGCCGACGTTATTGCCATAACTGAAAAAAATGGTTTTATTTGCATTTATATTTTATTGATTCGTTATGGAAGAATTTTAGGTAACAAAACTTTTTTTCACAAATTGCCGCTAAAAGAAAAAATGCAAAATGTTTTGGAGGCTTTTATTACACAACATTATCTTGATGTGAATAATGAAGTTCCAGCAAACATTATAATAAATTATAATTTAAAAAATTTGCAGCAAGTTATTGTTTCACAAACTAAGAAAAAAACGAAATTACAACATTTAGTGCGTGGCATTAAAAAGAAATGGCAACAAATTGCTAAAATTAACGCGCAAGAAACTTTAAATACTTATTTGTTAAGCAAAGCAAATTTATATCAAAGATTTTTGGCATTGCAACAAGAATTAAAATTATCTTCGTTACCTAAACGGCTCGAGTGTTTTGATGTCAGTCATACCATGGGAGAAGCAACCATCGCATCATGTGTGGTATTCGATCAAGAAGGACCAATAAAAAATGATTATCGCAAATTTAATATAACTGACATAACACCAGGCGATGATCTTGCCGCAATAAAACAAGCGTTAACTCGACATTTTGCGCACCTTAAAAAAACTTTGCCTGACGTTTTAATTATTGATGGTGGCAAAACCCAATTAAAGCAAGCAGAAAAAGTTTTGAGAGAATTAAAAATTTCTGGAATCATCGCATTATCCATCGCTAAAGGCGCAACTCGCAAACCTGGTTGGGAAACCATTTATTTACTTGGCCAAGCTAAACCTATCAATCTGCCACCAGATAGTTTTGCATTGCATTTAATTCAGCAAATTCGCGATGAAGCACATCGTTTTGCGATTACCGCGCATCGCGCGAAACGCGCGAAACGTCGTAAAAAATCATCTTTGGAAAACATTCCTGGAGTCGGAGCAAAACGACGTCAAATGCTGCTTAAACATTTTGGCGGATTGCAAGGGGTGTTAAAAGCGAGCATTGAAGATCTAGCCAAAGTTTCAAGTATAAATCGCCAATTGGCGCAAAAAATCTATGGAAATTTACATTAGCAAATAAAATTGTTATCATAATACCTATGAAATTAAACGTTCCCATGACAATAACATTTTTGCGGATTTTGTTAATCCCAATTTTCGTCATCCTGTTTTATTTGCCTTTTACCTGGAGTTATTTCGCTTCCGCCATTGTTTTTGCGCTTGCAAGCGCGTCCGATTGGCTAGATGGATATCTCGCACGCAAACTTGGACAAGCTACTATTTTTGGTGCATTTCTTGATCCAGTAGCCGATAAGCTTATGGTTGTGGTTGCATTAGTCTTATTAGTCGGTGATCCCTCATTACCCCCTATTGCTATTCCAGCAGCCATTATTGTGGGCAGAGAGATTGTTATTTCAGCGTTAA
>Ga0114923_10000624_pt1 | contig 26916 bp, 29 predicted proteins | sample SumtaG_FD_89578 | JGI IMG/M metagenome (GOLD analysis project Ga0114923, IMG submission 89578) | Deep subsurface microbial communities from Indian Ocean to uncover new lineages of life (NeLLi) - Sumatra_00157 metaG | ecosystem: Environmental > Aquatic > Marine > Oceanic > Sediment | place: near...
AGATACTATCGGACAGCAGAGAGTCCGACCAAGCCACTGCTTGACATCGATACGGTCCATGGTGACCATATATCGGCCACTCTACTGGCGTGATTCAGTGTTTATGGGATGCAGTGTCTGTTATTGACACTGTCCGCGGGTTTTACTCGGTCATATCCAGCATGATGTGTTAGCAGTTGTTCGCGCGGGTAGTGCCGCGTTTCACCATGTTCTTGGCGAGTCATAGTCAGACTGTTTTCACCTAGTAAGTCGAAGTAAGGAGACGCGGTGATCATTAGGGACTGTCATGATAGAGAAATAGGTGTATGGTTTTCCCTCTTGTTACATTCATTCCCTCAATTACGAAACGCGGACCATTGTCTTGTCCATGTATTCCTTAAGTCTCTCTGGAGGAACTCCTTTTTCGCGTAGTTCTTTCGGATCTCCTGGTAGCATAAGGGATGCAATATCTCCCTGCGGGTCAAAGGCAATGATAGGAATACCCTTCATTGCAGCCTCTTCCAAGATACATTTGGAAAGAACGGTCTTTCCTGAACCTGTCGAACCAAAGACTCCACCATGGCGTCTTAAGAGATCTGTACTGATCTCGAATTTCTCATTGGTTCTTTTCCCTTCTTCATCAAGCTTGAATCCAAGCCAGAGCTTATCGTCTCCCATAGCAAACACCAGTTAACGCTTTTATTTACACTGTGTTTTAAGAGCCTTTCCAGTATAAGCAGTTTTGTATTAAAATAAAAAAATGAAAGAGTGGATGGAGAAAACTCCATCCAAATCTATACTTCTACTCACCTACTGGTTCGTATCTTCTTCCAAGGAAGATAACGATACTGAATACCAGTAGTACTGCAATGCCAAAGAGGACACCAGCAGCCCACCCATAGCTGAGCGTGTCGCGTATCACACTTGTAGTAAGGTAGATACCTGCCATAATCACACCCAAAATGAGTGAAACAATCATGAACCTCGATGTCATCTCCTTTGTTTGTCCAGTTTCTGCGCCTTCAGATATTCGACCGCCGAAGAAAACAAAGACAAACAAGAAGATGTATGCTATGACAATCATTGTGCCCATATCGAATAGGTATCCCTGAATAATTATATCAACACCATCAAGCAGTCCATAGGTGAGAAGAGTTGCAATCGACATCATGTACACAAGCATGTTTGACATCATCTTGTCATCAGGATGTACAAATCCAGTTATTTCAGTGAACGTATTGATTACTGCGATGACCAGAACAATAGCAAGAACCGCCAGTGCTATGAGCCAGATGTAGAAGGGAATCACAAGTAATTCCGGTGATGCTGTAACTACATCTAACAGCGCCTTTGCTCCGATAGTTCCACCCAGTAATGTCAATCCAATTCCTGAAAGAAAGTTTCCAATCGTAGTAAGCCTAACCATACATCTATCCTCCATGAGGTAGTGTAACTGAAAGCCATCTTGGTCTGGTTTCTATTAACTCTTTGCTACATATCGTAGAATGGTGAATTGTGGCGCGTATTTTCCATTCAGAAAGGCTAAATTTCTTCACGTGATAATAGTCCTGAGGGATATGGTTTTGTCAGAGGAATCAGAAAGAATTCTTGTTCGGAAGGACACTATTGCCCGTTGCTCATGGTGCGGAAGTCCTGAAAGCAATAAGTGGGTTTCTGGACAAAATGATGAGATTTATTGTACTCCTGAATGTTGGCAAGCAGCATCTATGGGGAAAAGGAAAATAGCAGCTGGGGCAAGAATTTGCCTTGCACTCGCAATGATTCTCTTTCCTACTATAGCAATACTGACATCGAATCTTTCTTTGGCTGCCGCTGGCATGCAGTTTGGTCTGACAGGTTTTTTAATACTTCTCTTAGGTCTTGCTATGTATTTAGGTGCAAATGAAGGAAAGAAGTATCAAGATAGGAAAGGGAAATACAGTGGGATTTCACCAATAGAATGTGAATACTGTATGCATTCAAATCCACCTCGTGCAACAAGATGTCTAAATTGTGATGCCCCCCTTACAGGAGCACCTTTCCTGTCTGAAGCAATTCCTCCATGGATTAGCAAACAGAGTAAAGTGAAAGGAGTACGATGTCCATTTTGTAATGCTATCTACTCTTATCTTCCATCAGTGATATCTGATGATGGACAGGTAAACTGTCAGAATTGCACTCGTCAATTCTTAGTTCCTATCGGTTCCAAGGATACTTCCACTGATCTGCATCGTGCATACTACTAGGATGCCACTTCAACTTCAGGTGCTAGTTCTGTTAGGAAGTAGGTTCCAATACATGCAATACCTATGAGCACGATTACGAGAAGAGCTAATCCTGGGAAGAGACCTCCTACTGAATATGCTAACTCCGCAGCTAATGGTCCGATGATCATGCCTGATCCAAAGAATATCGAATAGACACCCATTGTGCTCCCTCTGGATTCAGCACTTGAAATATCCGTGAGGTATGCCATTGCTGCTGGTGGGAATGCACCTGATATGAAACCCAATATGGGTAATAGTGGCCATAGCCCATTTGTCCAAAGTGTGTCAAAAGGTACAGCAACAAGCATGTATGCCAATGCTCCAAATCCTATGAGCCCAAAGACAATGAATGGTCTCCTCTTACGCATGTGGTCTGATAGGTGACCCATTACAATGATTCCTAACACCAGAGACACTCCAAGCATTGCAAAGAGAATAAGTAGATCCATAGCTGTAATGTCAAAGTATTCTTCTACGATATGCTTTGTCTTTGAGATTACCAGACCATAGAGTGAGATAATCGGAATGTATACTGGGAGCATCTTCTGGACATTCTTGTCTCTTGCAACTTCCTTTAGAAGAGCCATAACACTAACTTCTTCGTGTGATATCACTCTGGTTTCTTTGATAAGAATCAGTGTTAGAAAACCAGAAACTGCACATGCTGCAGCCGCAGCGAAGAGTAGTAGAAAAGGTGCAAATCCCATTTCCAGCAATATGATACCTAGACCAAAACCGCCCGCAAGACCCATCAATGTGGAAAGATCATAATATCCCATCAGACGCGCGCGATTATCTTCTGTGGAACAATCAGCTATCATGGAGAGGGTTGTTGTTACTTTAGATGCTGCTCCAATACCGAAGAGTCCTGCTAAAATGAATGCAATAATCTCGATTGTCGCAATTCCAAATAGAAATGCAGCTGCGGCAGTTATGAACAAACTTGCAGCAAGGATTGGCTTTCTACCAATCTTGTCACTATATGAACCAAAGAATGAAACCGTGCTTAGTTCTGCAATTGGATATATCACAAGTACAACTGCAACGCCCCATCCTGCAAGAGCACCACCCATGTAGACATTGCTAGAAATCACTGCAATCGTCACGTAGAATGACGCACGCATGATCAGAGTAACTAGATACAACATTATCAGGGTCAACGCATGACCAGATTTTCTTAGTCCCATTCTTTCACTTTCCAGGCGTAATGAAATGGTCCGTGCATTAGCGTTTATAAGCTTGGTTGGTTGCACTATTGAACTATGGTCACCAGTAAGATTCCCGGGGAAATCGGCTCCACCGAGTATGTCTACTTGACGCTCTATCGCTTGAAGACACTCACTGATAAGGAGAAGCATGAATGGTTTGGATCTTGGCGGAAGATCAAAACCAATCTCCCTTCAGGGATGAAGATTATCACCGAAGCATCAAGCGCCTTTGGAACTGAATACACTGGTTTCACGGTCTATCAAGGTCCGCTTGAGAAGTTTGAGGAATTGATGGATATTCTTGAAGAAAACACTCGAGAATTCTTGGAGAAGTCACTCACTATCATTGGCTCAACAGGATTCTCGCTACCAACTGCAGATTTTCAGAAAATTCTCGATGGTAGACCCGTCGATTGAACAGGTGATAGTTTTGCCACAGGGCACTGCTTTTTTATCCAAAATGAAATTCCAATGAACTAAGAATATGGTAGGTTGTGAAGATGCCAAACAAACGCTCACGAAAAACAATCGTGATTCTTACCTTTACTCTGATAGTTGGCATCCTACTGTACACTTACGCCCCCGCAGGTATTGAAGCTGGAGAATATGAAGCAACACTCTCTATTGACTCTCCGAGTATCAGTGCCACAGAAATTTACATTTTTACTCTCCAAGATTCAGGTTCTTCCTCAGTAAATTCATCCATATTGAATGGAACTTCTACAACAGTTCAGGTTACTGTACCAGTATCCGCATTAATTTCTACAGATAATCCTCTCCGTTTCACGCTCAATGTAACTGGTGATATTATCAATGCTGAATCCATTCACTTAGTAATTACAAATAACGATGGTTTCAATGTCACATTGCGACCAACCCGTCAATCTGGACAGATATTTACAATCGAGTATCAACCTCTAGTCAATTCACAGGCTGCAGTTATGATTCTGGGTGTTGTCGCAATCCTCTGGTTCACTGAGGGTATCAGTCTAGTAGCCACATCTATGTTGATACCAGTTCTCATAGTCCTTACTAACATCCGGCCTCCCTCTGAAGCTCTGGCACCATTCTTCGATCCTGCTGTTGCTCTTATCTTTGGAGGATTCCTAATTGGTAGAGCTCTTACAAAATATGAATTGGACAAACGGTTGGCTTTACTAATCCTTTCCAGAACAAAAGGCTCTGGAGGTTCGCTCATTCTTACAGTTATGGCTGTAACTGCGTTTCTTTCAATGTGGATTTCAAATACTGCATCCGCTGCGATTATGATTCCGATTGCTCTTGCAGTCATCAGTAGAATACGGGACACTGATATCCGAAGCAAGTATGGAAAGGCTTTGGTCTTGGGTGTAGCGTATGCTGCTACGCTTGGCGGTGTTGCTAGTCTTGTTGGCTCTCCTCCTAATCCGCTTGCTGCGAGTTACATCAACTCATTTCTAGGTGTTGAGTTTTCATTCATGAGTTGGATTCCCTTTGGTTTACCTGTGGTATTGATCATGCTTCCAATCACATGGCAATGGATTGTCTACAGATTCAAGATTCCAAAAGAAATTGAGGAAATGGAAGACCTCAAAGAAATATCACGAAAAGAATACCTTCGCTTGGGTCCTATGTCGACAAATCAAAAACTAGTCGTTCTGATTTTTGCTAGTGTCGTCATTCTTTGGTTTACCGAGAAATTGCCTGACTTCATTTCAAGTGTTATTGGATGGTCGGGCCATGGAATATCAAGCTCAGTTGTAGCCTTGATTGGTGGGGTTTCTCTGATGATTCTTCGACTTCTTGATGAGAAGGATGTATCATCACACATTAGTTGGTCCTCTCTTCTAATACTTGGTAGCGGGATTGCTCTCGGCGGAGCAATGATTGACACCGGTCTATCCGCATTTATCGCTCAGCAGATGGGTGGACTTGGTATATTTCCAACCTTTCTTGTAGTTATAATAATCGGAATTGTTGCAGTCCTTGTCACGATGGTTGCGTCCAATACTGGTGCAGCTGTCATACTCATTCCTGTTGCGATACCCTTGGCTGTAGGTTTAGGAATTGATCCACTACTAATTACAATGGTTATTGCAATTGCAGTATCAATGGACTTTGCTCTACCCACAGGAACACCTCCCTCAACCATTGCTTACAGTACTGGGAAAATAGAGATGCGAGAGATGGTCACAACAGGTTTGGTTGTTGATCTTATCGCCATTCTCGTAGTTACTATCCTAGTCGTGTGGCTATGGGGTCTCCTTGGTCTGGTTGTTATCTAAGAATAGTACACCCTTGCATTTCACGAAGGGTTTAAATCGCATAACCCTAGGATGCTCTTCGAGGTTTCAAGTGTGAGCTGGGTTTCCAAGATAATCAACGGTGCTCCTGATGAGTTTGTCAAAGCAAGGCTAGTGAAATATGGACTTGGGTTCCATCCTGGTCCCAGGGTACGTATTGTACTAAGCAAAACAAGTATCAAACTCAAAACTGATCTTGACCTTGAGAAAACCTTTCTCAGAGGATATTTGCTTGGAGCACCAGACGGCCAGCACAAAGTCAAAGGCACAATCATTACATACGCAGACAATACTGCTGAGTATGACAAATTGACGATGCCAATATCTTGGAAGATATCAAAAGGCAAAGGACCTCCAGTCTTCAAAGCAAAGGTGGATGAATCCGCCCCACTTGATGACATTAAGGCACTCTTTGATAATGATGATGCTACTACTTTCTATTTGCTCTCTCTGAACCCCAGAGATGGAACCAAACCTTGGAAAGTAACAACAAAAACATCCTTCCCCAAAGGTGGGCCAAAAGAAGAGGAGAAGGATACGGTGGTCAAAGATCCAGTCTTTGCCAAAGGTGCCTTAGGGAATACTCCTGAAACATTAGCATACATACTTGATGAATACCTACCTGTTCATAAGGACAAGGTCGGACCGAAAACCAAGAATATCTGGATTCGAAACAATTTTGAAATTCTTGGAATCAAACCTCCAGCTGATCCAAACCTGTCGTTCGATGAAAAGAGACGGTTAGCTAGAAAGAAATGCAAACTCACTCGTGAAGTCACAATTGATGGTGAAGACTATAGTGAGACATACGATTTCATAGCAAATTAATTGGATAAGTTTAAATTCGGAATCAAAACGGCCCCTATAATAACAACGAGGCGAAATAAATGCTCCAGAGCTTTGAAAGCAACTTCTTCCTATTTTCAGCGATTTTCATATTCCTCGGAATATTTGCCATTGGATGGCTTGTAGTACATATTGAACATGGTCGTCATCTTTCAAAATTGAAAGTCGCCTTATCCGGAATTCTTGGAGCCACTCTTCTTGGATTTGGTTTCCACTTACTCCTACTATCGTTTGGTGTCTAACAATTCTGCAGCTCCACTCATATACGAGTAAGCTAGGTACGAACAATCGTTATTTAGCATCTCGATGAACTTGTATTGCTATTCTCTAGTGGACAGCATATTTGATTAACGAGAGGATTCATCAAGTGTTACCTGAAACTGACATTCAAAAGCTAGCAGTCGAAAGTCGTCAGAAGTTGATTCAGGAATTTGCAGAAACCTATGCAAACTTACGAGAGCGGATAAAGCGCGTTCCCGATGCAGATGCAAGAAGGGTTTCTGAGGAATTTTCCTGTCCTTTAGAGGTAGCAATGGTTGCATATCTGATCAATATGGATGGAATCATGACTCTTCGTAGTGCCATAGACCTCTTCACTGCAGAACTAGCGAGAAGGGCATCAGTTGGAGAAGATGTTCCTAATCTTCCAGGCAACATCCTGGAATTTGCACTAGTTGAGGGACGTTGGATCTCTCATATTCATGGTCGTTTCACAAGACAACTGGAAATTCGCGTTAGGAGTCTTTCAAACCTAGAAGATGCAGTTGATAATGAAACTCTTGAAGTTGAGAAAGCCTTGTCAATTATTGCTGAAAGAGTTAAACTTGCTGAAACTGTCATATCTCCCTTAGTTGAAGAATGGAGAAAAGAACACCTCAAGTCTACAAGTGCTGACGTTATCTCATCATTTGGCCATGCGATTACTAAATGGAATCGTAGTACTCTCAATGGTAAATCTAAACAGATACTGAAACGAAATCAAGCGCATTTCCGTCTTCTACGGCAAGCCTTAACAAAATCTTCTGATTCCTTCACAATTGATGCTTCTATCAGTCGAATGGATACTCTAATAGCTGAACTTGAACAGCCTCTTGACAAACTAACCCCCCGTGCAGTTGCTCATTTTCTCTTACATTTAGTTCCAAGACCCCAAAGCGGTAGAGGTGATCGTTCACCCTATATCGAAATAGGGGTCGGGTCGACCCGGGGCAACAAAGCAGAACCTGATATGTCGTCACCCTTTGATTTCCTTGAACGTGATATCAAACTTGGAAATCGTCGGAAAAGTGATGATAGAAGAGAATTTCTTCTGGAACGAATTTCGCGTGTATACCGAGTGCTCAAATATCAGGGGAGCGATATTCCTGAGTGTGTTTCAAAATGCTTCCGTGAAATAATCGCTAGATTTGGTTTGAAAGATGTTTCTTTTGAAGATGAATTCTCTGCTGCTAGCGAGAAAATCATTGAGGAAATGATAACAGAAAGAGATGCTCTTGCAGTTGATCTCATTCATGATTTTGTAATTAATCATGTCTATTCGGAGGTTTCCCCATGATGAATGCACCTTCTCCTCTTTATTGGTTGATTGAGATTGAAACCTACGACTTTGCAGCTGGAGCTTTCAAAGGCGCAGATCTAACGGGGAAGGTACTCATACTATCATCACAGCTTTGGTCGATTATCCGGGGGACACAGGTATATTCAATATTGATTGGACCTGGTATATTCAAAGGAGTAGCAAGAAAAAGTGGCATTCATGTTGATTTACTAGAGTATATCTCATGTCTGATATTTGATCCAACTCGACTAAGATTTGATGAACCTCTTCCACAGGTCGATATAGTATCCCCAGAAGTCATCGATCCGATAGGAACAAGTAGAATAGAAGAGATTGTAACCTCAATTCGTAATCTTGTAATGGAAAGAGGCAATGTCTTGATTAGTGATCCACTTGCCACAATTACAGCTAAAACTAACATTCCCCAGACTGCACATTATGAAGAAATGTTCAAGCGAATCAACGTGTCTCATGTATCTGGTGCTCAAAGAGCGAAGTTCATTCTAGGTGGTGCAAATGGTCCAATCTATCGACCCTTTGCTGAGAATTTTCCAAAATTGATACGACAACAGACTGAGCGTACAAGAGTGTTGGCCGCACCATTCTCCAAGTTCACTGGTTTCTCAGATATAGAAATCATGACTGACTGGATGATTGTTGAGAAAGCTGGTCAAGATTCTAAAACCGGGATGGAAGCAATAGGTGCAGAATACGAACGTACATTGGGTGTAATTGACAAAGACAAGGACAATTACATCTTTGAACTATGAAGACCACAAGTGTCTTTTAGACTCCAGTTCTCTTCGCGATGAGGAAAATTGTCGGAAATTGCTAATGCAGACATCCAGAAAAGACTGGTGAAACCATATGCAGTTGTATTAAGGGCAAGCAAGCAAGAACTGACAGTCAGAGTGGACATCTATTCTGATGTATTGAGAGACCGCCAGCGCTCCAATTTGGGTGGAATGATAGAATTTGGATATCGATCAAATGGCCTCTTAGATATTAGGAAATTCTGGTTTGTCAAGTACAATAAACCTGTTTACATGCATGTTCCTAAGGAAGCAAATGGCATTCTGAGAAAAGCAAAGAGTATCATTGTCCCCAGAGAACTACAACCAGATTTCCTGAAGGATATTAAGAAATACTTCGCGGGTATCCAGACTCAAGAACCAAGGGTAGTACCAACATGCCAGCACTGTTTTCGTGAAGATCGACTTACAGTACTTACTCGACGAAATGCTGTGAAGATTTCTGCAGACCAAGTAACGTGTACAACTTGTGGACAATCCGATTTGAAAACAGAGTTGAAGACTCTTGGAATTAAGATGTCTCGTGCTATGATGAACCAGCTGGAAAAACAGGTGACTCGGGTCAAATCAGTCCCACGGCTTGTGGATATGCTTACTCCTGGTTTTGATCCAACAAGAGAACCTGACCTCACACTCATAGATACAATCGTTGCCCAAGAGCTTAGTACTAAGAAGGATATTCAAGATCTTCCTATCCCTGATGGATTCAAAGAGATCCTGTATAATGTTGGGCTCGAATCGCTTCTTCCAATTCAAAAGAAAACAATTCTCTCTGGTCTCTTCAAAAATACAAGTCTACTAATCGTATCGTCAACCTCCTCAGGAAAAACTCTATTGGGTGAGTTAGCTGGAATTCCTAAAGCTATGAAGGGGAAGAAGATGATCTATATGTCCCCTCTAGTCGCATTGACAAATGAAAAGTACAACTCCTTTCGCAAGCGCTACAAATCTCTTGGTCTAAGAACTGGAATCAAAGTAGGTATGTCACGAATTGATGTTGGAAAGGAAGGAAAGCCAATTGTTGATACTGACATCTCGAAGGCTGACATCATTTGCGCAACCTATGAAGCTCTAGACTTACTCTTCAGATCGGGGAATACAAAGGACCTCGGAGATGTAGGAACGGTGATAATTGATGAGATTCAGAATCTTGCTGATCCTGAACGTGGTCCCGAATTGGATGGGCTCATTACAAGAATGAGATTCCACTTTCCGAAAGCACAGATTCTTGCCCTCTCAGCTACAGTTGGGTCTCCTGAAGTTCTGGCAAAGGAACTAAACCTGAAACTTGTTGAATTTGAAGGAAGACCTGTTCCTCTTGAACGACATCTTGTTTTTGCTCGTAGCGATGAAGAGAAACGAAACATCATCCGAAGACTTGTTACTACCGAGTTTCGACACAAGAGCAGTGTAGGAAACAAAGGTCAGTCAATCGTATTCACATATTCTAGACGACGTGCCCAAGCATTGAGTGATTGGTTACGCGAGCACGGGGTGTCCTGTGCAGTATATCACGGCGGACTCTCTTATAATCAAAGGAGAAGCGTAGAACACCAGTTTGAGAAACAAAGGTATGCATGTGTTATAACAACTGCAGCACTTGGTGCAGGAGTTGACCTTCCAGCATCACAGGTGATTTTTGAATCACTAGCTATGGGGGCCGATTGGTTATCTACAGCAGAATTTGAACAGATGCTTGGTCGTGCTGGTCGATTAGGTAAACATGACCGAGGTAGAGTTTACATCGTTGTCCAACCCGAACGAAAATATCACAGTGGGCAAGATGGATACGAAGATGAGATTGCTGTCAAATTACTTAATGGCATTATTGAAGATGTAGAACCATTCGCTGACAAAGAAACTTCTGCTGAGCAAATCCTTGCAACAATTTGCTCAACTGGTCTTGTTGATCTGAAATCTATTGCCAGAACCTACATGCGAATGCTCTCGATGTCAGTCCCTCCCTCAGAGGCACTAAAGCATCTTGTCAAGACTCATATGATTCGCGTCAAAGAAGGAGGAGCTCATCCAACTGATTTAGGAAAAGCAACTTCTCTCTCATTTCTCAGTCCAAGCATGGGTCTTGAGGTTATGCAGCTCACCGCATCATTCGATGTTATTGATATTGCTATCATGTTGGAACCTTTCGAGAATATCTATCTTAGTAACAAATTGCAGGAAGAAGTCAATTCCGCATTTAGGACTCACATGCCAACCCGATTATTCTCTGGAATCTTCTCTGAGATAAGCGATGTTAGCAAACCAAAGAGTGGAGCTGGTCGACTTCCTCCATGGGTGTTTGAGATATTTGGAAAATGGGCATCGACTTTTTTCACCTGTGGCTGTCGCGATTATCCTGATTGTGACCATGGAAAGATCAGACTGGGTCGCTGGTTAGTGGATAGACGACAAGAAGGTATGAATCCCTCAGGACTTGCTGCTTTATTGAATGATAAATTCCAATTATGGGCATACCCTGGAGACCTGTTCTCCTGGTTGGATTCACTCATTCACGGTCTCAAGGCTGTGCAACGAATTGCAAACGTAGCAGGAAAGATTGACCTGAGTGTAGCTATTGATGATCAAATATCTCGAATTGAGCGTCCATATGACACTCCCGACGCCAAGGAACCTTCTAAGACGTGAGAGTATCTCTGTCAACTTCAATCTTTACACTAATATTCCCAACAAGATCTGGGGACATTGAATCGAGATTAAGATCAAGCCATCTATGTAGGTCTCTACGAATTTCTTCTTTCGCATCAAGAGGCTTCGGAAGTTCTGAACGGTCTTCGGATACCAAATGGAAGTGGGTACAACCACAACTACATTGACCATCAAGGACCTTGTCAATGTCCACTGATGATTTTCCACAAGACCGGCAAATGAATAGCATCGTCATCTTTCTCCATACAATTGGGGGATTTATCTATCTATGAGGATTGGTATCGCTTAGGTAATACATTCTATTTCCGCTGTATGCCTATTTAATTCATATAAACCACAATTTGACCTATTACAGAAAGAATACAATCCATACAAAACAGAGAATGATACCAATTGCCCCTGCAATCATCCATCCTTTCTTTCCGTACCCCCACACGATTGGAATCGGTCCAAGAAAGATGATTCCTTTACTTTGGATTCTTGTTTCATTACCATCCATTTCACTATATGCAGAAATCACTGCTACAATTACAAGTATGATCCCGATGATAAGAAGTATCCAGCCAAGACTCTGTAGAAGTTGTACTTGCATTTCACTCACCTGGTATTAGTGAAGGAAGTTCGAAAACTATTTTCTCATAACCTCCAACATCATCCCCATCTACTGCCCAGAGACTGATGATGTCATCATAGATGTCAAAATCCATTGTTGTTTCAACTTCAACTATTTTTGTTCCAATTGGGAATCTCCAGAGAATCTCGAAATCATAAGGTGCCTCTTCTTCTTCAAGCCAAGTTTCAATCACGTTTTGACCAGGAACAAACTTGCCTGTGAAATCAATGAGGTAGATAACCGATACAACATCAGTTTGCCCTTTGGGATAGATATCACAGAAGTCGACTCTTGACTTGACTCGTTCACTGTTAATCTCAACTCTCTCTTTATCTAGAAAGAACTGCATATTCCCTGCTAACTTCTCGACTTCGGCCGCAAGTAACTGCTCATCTCGAATCACTTTTCGATAATATCCTTCCATATCCAGATATTCAAAGTTCAATCGCTCGTGAATCTCTCCAGTGCTTGAAACTGAGAAGAAGGATGAAGCATGAACTGGCTCCACCATATCTGACATGTAATCTTCCAAATGAATCACCTATTCAAGAGGGACAGCGTTTATTCCTGCACCCGAGAGATGCTCTGAAAACTCTGGTGCATTTCCTGTAAATACATACGCAATCCTTGGATTTACAGCTTTTGCGAACTCGATAAGTCCATTGAAATCAGTGTGTGCACTGAGTGGGAATCCTCGTTCCCTGAATTTGCCGAGAGTCCATCCTGATAGACTATATCTCTCCATCTTCTGCTCCAGATTCTTTGCAACTTTATTGAGATCACTGCGACGGATATTATTGAGGGTGTGTCTAATTGATGAGCTAACAATGACAGCACCGTCTTCGATAATATCAGAAATTCCAGGTGAATCCAAGGTATAATGTCGAAGGTCAACTCCATGGTCCTTGTAGACATTACACACTTTGTTTATGCTAGTATTTCCTGATACTATTCTAAATCCTCCACTCATCAGGAGTGCGATTGCTTCCTGAGATTTGCCCAGTGAATATGCGCTGAAGAATGGGATTCGACCTTCATCGATTACTTTTGTTGCAGCATCAAGTATGTTATCATAAACACCCTGACGTTCAGGGAATACCCATTCAGGTTTCCCGTAGGTTGCTTCAGTAATTAGAACATCAGCTTCGATTGGTTCTGCTGCGGTATGAACCATACTATCGACATTGTTGAAATCCCCGGTATACAATACTCGGAGACCATCATTGAACTCAAGATAGAACATCGTTGACCCAAGGACATGTCCTGCATTCAATGCCGTGATATTAACACCAATTTGCCCGAACATATCTCCGATACGAATCAGTGTTTTATTCTTGAAAGCATTGTTACCCCGCGCTCCCCATGTATCGAAGGTCCCAGAAGTAGCAATGATGTGATTCGCTTTTTTCAAACCTCCAATGTGATCGGCATGTGAGTGAGAGAGTAGTGTTGTTTCTCCCTTGATTCCAGTATCTAGGGCTAATCGTATATCACCGTATTCAAGAAGGAAACCTGTTCCTACTTTTTTCACATTGAGTGTGGACATGGAATGACCGTTCCCCGAAACCTAGACATTCCTGGACATCGAGTCCGGGATGATGTTCGGTTCCTGTTTCATAGAGGCTGCTCTCTGTAGATTCTGTGAATCTGTTAAGAGTCTTACTTCCTCTCCACAGGCGTTTTCAGTCTCCGGCAAACTGACGGCGACCAGATTCAGTGCAGCATTGAGATCTCTGTCGATCACTAGCCCGCACTGTTCACACTCATACTCCCTCTCTGATAGAGAGAGTTCTTTCTTTCTGTGCCCACAACGTGAACACATCTTTGATGATGGAAAGGCCCTTGGTACCACGACAAGCTCAGAACCGTACCACCCACATTTGTACTCCAGTTGTCGTCTGAACTCATAGAACCCCACATCAGCTATGGCTCTTGCAAGCCTTCGGTTCTTCAGCATCCCGGACACTAGCAGGTCCTCGATCACTACCTTACTGTGGCTCTTGGCAAGATAGGTCGTCACCTTGTGCAGTGTGTCCTGCCGGATATTGAAGACCTTCAGGTACATCTTCGCAAGTCGCAGTTGCGCTTTTTTGTGGTTCCTGCTCTCCTTCTTCTTTCGTGACATACTCTTTGAGAGCTGTCGCAGTTTCCTTAATCGTCTTCCTAGGGTTCGTGGGTTGGTAAAAGTGGTTCCATCAGATAATATGGCCAGATTCTTCACTCCCAGGTCTACTCCCACTGGTGCTCCTCGTACAGGCTGTGGGTTGAGGATGTCCTCCTCCACAGTGACTGACACGAACCACCTGTTGGCTCGTCGTCGCACAGTGACTGAAAGTATCCTTCCACTGTGGTACTTCTCTCTCTTCTCCTTGATTCGAATCTTTCCTATGCGCGGGAGCTGGATTGCTCGCTCATGGAACCTGATGGTCCCAGTCAGTCTGAAGCTGTCCCGAACTCCCCTCCTCTTGAAACGAGGAAATCCTACCTTCTTGCCAGACTTGAGTCCTCGATAGAAGTTTTTGAAAGCTCTATGGAGGTTTCTCAGGGCTTCCTGGGGTGCACACTTCGAGGTTTCGTACATCCATGGGAATTCTGTCTTCTTCAGGGAGTTGAGGAGTTTGTGCTGTCGCATTGCGTCAGTGAACCTATCATTTTCCTGATTGTTCTTGTACCGTGCAATCCGTTGTTCTAGACCCCAGTTGTAGGCAAAACGAGCTACTCCTGCATGTTGAGCAAGGTATGACCTCTGGATTTTGTTGGGATCCAGCTCATACCTGTAGGCCTTATTGGTCAACATTCAGGTTCGGCTTATGGTCTTGTGGGGAGCTTTTAAGCTCATACAAGAAGGACTTTCTTCAACTATTGGTTTCATTGATGTCCAAGTTCGTTCAGGATTTACGCAGCTGTTTCGAACCTCTCATATCAAAATCGAGTGTCAACAAAAGCGTTTCCCACTATTGTTACCTACAGATGTCGACGCATAAGAGTCAATGACCTACTCTTAAGAGACCCCCCTAATTCATCCGTCAATGCTTCCATCAAATCGCTTTGTCCCTTTCCAACGAGTGGTAGAACTACTTTGTTAGCTTCAGTTTCTCGTAGCATTCGTGCAATCTGTTTGGCTGCTAATGTTACATCGTCATCTGAAATTGCCAGGCTAATGATTGCAGTGTTATCCAAGTGATAGATACTCGTTACGAGCTTTGCTGAATCATTCAGAGTTATTGTTCTGAGGTTTCCCTGGCTTGCTGCAAAGTCAAAAGCCGTCCAGATGAAAGAATTTGTCATTCCTATTACTTTGCTCGTGTCCCAGATTAAACTCTTAGCAGCCTCAAGATTAGGTTGAGGATCCCATATTGGATCTTCTTCACCTTCTGGCTTCTCAGGATCTATTGAAATAGTATAGTTATAGAGTTCATTCTGTTTTTCAAATCCAATTCTCTCCAATACGTTTCCTGTCCAATGGTCAAGTTCCAGAGTACCTGGAAATCCTAACCTTTTCTCTGGAGGACTATTTGGAACAAGAGCATCCACATCCCTTATTGCGACAGTTCGGAAAAATGGGAGTGATGATTTGATGATACTGTACGCACCTGTTTCTCTAAATTTATTCTTGACTGAAACCGATGCCAGTATCATTCCCAACCGCGTTCTATCTCTGTAGATGACAGTTCCCCCAATAACCTCTTCTTCCACTGATGAAACAAATGATATTGTATCTTCAAGACTGAGAAATCTTGATGCAAGTTCTTTAGTCAAATTTCCAAAATCAGTTTGATTCTCAATCATTTCAATCCAAATATCAAGTTCACTCTTGCTCAATCTTCTGTTGAACATTATTGGAGCTGTCATTGTAGTAACACTGTTTAATTGACTCCACCCAATTAAATTTGCTCCCTTGTTTTCCCGTCAGACTTTATTTTGTGCAAATACACATCTTTATCGAAGGGTTTATTCCATTGTTACGGAATAGAGGTAAATACGATGCAATCGTTAGTACTAACTGCAGATGGTCTCCAAATAGCTGACACACCCATTCCTCCTCTTATGCCTGGAGATGTTCGTGTTGAAGTGAGATCTGTTGGTATATGTGGAACTGATATCGCTATCTGGAAAGGTGATTTCGAAGCAGATCTGCCGTTAGTTCTGGGACATGAATTTGCAGGTGTTGTTCATGAAAGTTCAGTTCCAGACATCACGCCTGGAACTTTGGTTACTACTGATATTGACATAACCTGTGGTCGTTGCTGGTACTGTCGTACAGGTGCACGTCAATATTGTGCTGTTAAAGAAACATTGGGAATAACCAGAGACGGTGGTCTCTCAGAGTATGTTTGTGTCCCTGCTGAGATTATTCATCCTCTTCCAGATGAAGTAACTACTATGGAGGCTACGTTCATAGAGCCTCTAGCATCAGCAATCAAGACCCTGCAACAAGCTCCTGCTAAAGATGATGAACCTATTCTTATCCTAGGAAGCGGGAAACTTGCTCTTCTATTGGCGCAGGTTTATGATGCAAACGGTGCCGATGTTCATATCGTAGGCAGGAATAGATGGCAATTGGGACTAGCCAAACAACTTGGTTTTCAAAACACTTACGACACCGTTGCGAATGACTGGAAATCTGACATTTTGAAAATTACGCATGGTGTTGGGCCACGAGTTGTCATTGAGGCTACAGGTAATATCGACGGTGTTACCATGGCTTTTGATATTGTTCGAAATGGTGGAATTATCGGTTTGAAAAGCATGCATGGTTGTGAGTTCCCATTTGATCCAACACGGATTGTGAACAAAGAATTGACAATCTATGGTTCAAGCAGAGGTCCCTACGATCAGGCAATAGATATGCTTGCTAAGGGCCGGATAGAGGTTAAGAAACTCATTACAAAGGAATTCACGCTTGAAGATGGAGCCAAAGCATTCGAGTTCGCATCACAACCCACTGTTACAAAAGTCATCATAAACATCTGAGGTTTGGTCCGATGAACCAATACAATGTTGACCTTCATATCCACTCACTACACTCCATAGGTGTAAGCAAAGTAATGACTATCCCAAAACTAGCTGAGGGTGCGAAAGCAAAGGGGCTTCATCTAATTGGGACTGGTGATGCAACGCAACCCCAATGGTTGAAGCATCTCAAGAGTAATCTAACCAAAAATGGCAATGTCTATGAACATGATTCAGTAGCGTTTATTCCAACGGTTGAGATTGAGGATGCAGATTCGATACATCAAGTGGTTCTTCTCCCTGATTTCGAATCAGTCGAGCGTCTTAGAAAATTGGTCAAGAAGAACTCTCCAAACCTTGATCACAAATGGGGTGGGCGACCCCGCGTAAATCTGAAGGGTGAAGAGCTTGCAGGTTTAGTTCGCGATGTAGGTGGAATGATTGGACCTGCACATGCGTTTACTCCTTACCGTGCAATTTTTCGTGAGAACAAGTACACGAGTTTGAAAGACTGCTATGGCGATGAAACTCAACACATACATTTCATTGAGCTAGGACTCTCTGCAGATTCATCAATTGCAGACTGTATTCCTGAACTCCATAGAATCACATACATCACATCAAGTGATGCACATTCTCCCGGTCCAAACAAACTGGGAAGAGAATTTGTTAGGCTTGAGATGAACGAGCCCACCTATGATGAAGTTAGCCTGGCGTTGAAACGAGAGCGCGGTAGAAAATCCGTTCTTAATGTTGGACTTGATCCGCGATTGGGTAAGTATTTCCTCTCCTATTGTTCAAAGTGTCGGAAAACATTGCATATTGGAAAAGGAAATGATTCTCCCAGTTTTGATAAACTAAATGTCTACTTTGACTGTAGAAATGATAGTGAAGCCCAGAAACTATTGGTTGATATCTCCAAACGAAGTGTCAAGTGTCCATCTTGTGGAAAACTACTTCGTCTTGGTGTCCGCGATAGAGCTGCAGCCATTGGTGTTGGAGAATCAAAGGCTCCCAAACATCGTCCTCCTTACTTGCGTATTGCTCCATTGTTGGATATCATTACTTCTGCAATCGGAGTAAAATCTGCATCAGCAAAATCTGCTATCCGACTCTACGAAAAACTCAGAGAACTCTTAGGTACTGAAACCACCATACTGACAGAGTCACCAATTAAAGAAATCAAGAAGATTAATGAAAGAGTTGCACAAATGATACAACTCTACAGGGACGGCACTGCCTCATACGAAATTGGTGGCGGTGGTCGCTATGGAAAATTGTTACCACCATGGGAGGGTAGATGAATGACAGTTGTGAAAGGAGTTGTTCGTGAAGTAGGAAAGAGTCGCACAACTCGCGTAAGTGCACAGAAGTGGTATGGGTCTACCGAGATCGTAATTCAAAATGAATCAACGAGTAAAATATACACAGTACGATTGTCAGCAAATACAATGGATAAATGTAGATTTCTCCCTCGCGTTGGTGTACCTGTGATTGTTCACGGGTATGTTGAAGAGGATGAGCATGGTCTCTCGGATTTCTTAGTGACACGGGTCACAGATATCAAACGCGAAGGTGCCGGAATTAAACGAGTCTACAAATTAGACTAGTTACATTCACTTTTTCGCTCGGATTAGATATCCTGGTGCTATAATCCACTCAGAACGACACTTAGGACATTTCGTAGGTGCCTTGGCGGATTTTATCTTCTTGAAAATAAATTGACATTTACCACATCTTGCTGGAGAAACGATAACTTGTTTTCCCTGATTCTTGACAGACTTTGCAATATGATCAATATCTTCGTAGACTATTGATCTCTTCCTGATATCCATCATATCACAGATATCCTGCGCAGTAAGGGGATATTCTGCATCCTCCAGATGTTTGGCTATCTCCTCTCTTCGTGTTGGCATAACAGATTTACCTCAAATTCTTCCGTCAAATACTTTGGCACTGGTTCTTTCATAGTACGACGAGTTGAACAGTCACTCGGATGTTATGAGCGACATATATAGGTCCAAACCCTTACATGATATTTGTACAACATATACGTGACAAACCTGAAACTGGATAGATTGTGAATGCCTCAAACTACTCTTGAGCCCAAACCCAAGGCTCCCAAGCAGCAGTCCTATGATGAGAGAGTATGTTCCAAATGTATGGGTCATCGCGCTCTATGTGGCATTCGTCCTTGTCCTCTTCTGATGCGAGCTAAAGCTATGGCCCGGATTGATGATGCTTTCACGGGAAGAGACCTCATTGGTGCTTCTCCTCCTTCCGTCTTCATCGGAGATTCTGGATATCCCAAAGTCTTGGCTGGACCTCTTATCCCTCCGGTACGAGTAGATGAAGCACCTTTGATGGAGCGTCCAGACCTGTGGCTCAATAATACAATTGATGAGATTCTTGCATTACGTTTCAGTCTAGTTAGAACAAAGAAGTTGATTCCTGTTGATTCTGCAGTCGACCCCGGCAGAGAACTAGTCGAAACTCAGACACTTGCACTTTCTGAATCTGCAATATCCTCGGAGGCAACTCTGCTAAAGAGACCCTCATTCAACACTGTCTTCTCTGATACAACACTACCAATAGGCCCCTCTGCTCCGCTTGACACATTTCGACTTGACGACAATCCTAAGGTCCCAAAGGTTGTTGACAAAGTGACATCTGATACTGACTTGAAAGCAGTAGGTGGTGTGATGGATCTCTTCGATGATGGAATTCGTCAGGAACACATCACTCGTCTTCTTTCAGTGGGTGTACTGGGACAGAGAAAGAAACGAAGGCTGGTTCCAACAAAGTGGAGTATCACTGCTGTTGACGATATTGTTGGAAGACGGCTCCATAAACAGGTAACTCGAAATCGTGCAATCAATGATTTCTACGTTAGTGTTGATCATGCTCTGGGGAACACCGTTGCACTTCTCTTCTACCCAAGTGGCTGGCAGTTCGAAGCCATGGAGTCATGGTTAGGTGGATTAAATCCATCCATCATCAATGACTACGAATATGGGAAAGGCCGAAAGGACTATGCTAAGTATGTTGTTGGGGCCTACTATGCAACACGACTTCCTGCTCTTGAGTATCTAGTCAAAATTCGAAAACAATCTGGAGTCATTGTGTTTATGGAAATTGATCCCCAACAATGGGTCCCATTAGGTGTGTGGCGTTTCCGCGAGATAGCAAAGAGAGCTCTCGATACTGGTGTGAAGAAGTTTCAAACCATGGATGAGGCAACAGCAGAGATTGGAAAACATCTTCGGAATCCGCTTCAAAATTGGCTCAACAAGAGTCAGTTGTACAATGATTACTTGCACCAGACAAAAATCACTGACTTCTTTTAATATCCAATAATTGAGAGTCAAATATCATCGGGCAATTTAAGAGATGTACAGTATTGACTGATTATAGAGGACTTGAACAGTGATTTACCAGAGGTTATGCAAATTCAGTTCCAGAATCCCTCCCTTTTCACGAATAACTGGAAAGCGTGATGATAGAGACCTTGCCAGAGCAGTGCGCTTTCTAGCACCTCTGATGATAATAACCTCCCAGGGTGTTGTGGCTGCTGCATTCCTCTCGGCTACTACTACACTCCTCCTCGCAATATTGACACTCCTTTTCTTCGGAGTGAACCTCTTCATTACAATCCCTCTATCTGCGATGGCATGTCTCATTGTCTATTTCATTGTTATATCCTATCCAATCTCCATGATGAATAGTTACAAACTTGGTTTATCTGAAGAAGCAGACTTGGTCTTTGAGCAATTCATTCTGGTCTTTCAGACTGGTGGTACTATCTTTGATGCGATTGAGATGGTTGCACAATCTGACCATCCTTACCTATCAAATGCATTTCGATTAATTCTCAATCGTATTGCTGAGGGCATTCCACCTGAAACCTGTTTGATGGACTTTGCAAAGGATCAACCATCTGATGATATTCGCAGATACTTCACCGCTATTGTTTCTTCACTTGAGAAGAAGACCGACCTTCTTGATACTCTATCCGGTGAATCATTCGAGGCTGACTTAGCTCTGCGTCAGAAAAATCTGGAACTGGAAAGTCGTTTACTTGTTGTTGCTGCTCTGGTAACTTATGTCCCAATAATGTTCACTCTTGCAATCTCTCTATCTGGATATGCTACCAATCCAAGTGTACTCTTACTTGTTCCAGTTTTCGTTCTTCTCAACGCAGTACTAAGGTCTCGGTTCTCACGTCAATTTGCAGCATATTTCGATAGACCTCAGGATGATTCAGTACTCGCACCCACACAGAAAGAAATTGTTACAGAATACGATGAATTCCTGAATTTCATGATTCTTCTCGGACAACATCTCACAACAGGAGATACTCTTGAAGTCGCATTAACATCAGTTCGTGACGACCTAGAACTCAATGCGCAAATCTTGGTTGACATCGCCGTTCATGCAATCTATCAGGAAGGTCGTAGTTCATCCGAAGCATTGGAATTAGCCTCCAAAGCCGCTCTTGGTCAGAGAGTTTCCCAGATGATCACAATGATATCTCTGATGTGCGAAACATCCACCCACAGCGCAGGTGATAGAATCACAAGAATTGCGTCTCGATTAGTAAAGCGCTCTTTTGTTGCTAAAGAACGAGATTCGATTATTGCAGCACAGAAAATGAAGGTATACCTACTAACACTCACAAGTGCTGCAGTATTAGGAATGCTGTCGTCTCTTGCTCCTTTTCTCTACATTGGGGCTCTATTAACACAAGGTCCAACAATGAGCTTTGGAACACTCACTATACTAGATATTGCTCCACTCCTAGGTGCTCTCGGGATTAGCACTCTCTCAATGGGATATCAAAATACAAAGATGGTTAGTGGTGATAGGCCGATACTAATGGCATTGATTTGTAGTCTAATATTTTGGTTATCATTCGCATTATCATCCACTTTGATGAGTTTCAATCTGGTGTAGCATAGTTTATTTGTGACTGTGATATTTGTGATTCTAGTTAGGTGAGATTTTATCATGCAAATTCCTATTTTAGACTGGACCCTTGCTGACATCATGCTATTCTTCCAGAATGACTGGACACTAGCATGGGTGCTCATACTATCGGGAGGTCTTCTGGCTATCTGGTTGTTAGAAAACATCACAGATCCAATCCCGTTATTGGGTTCAATATTCGATTTACTAGTGCACGTTGGAACTTTCTTGGGCTTCTTCGTGGGAATCTTAGACATATTCGTAGGATATGTCGTATGGACAGTTCAGCCAGGCGCAACAGTTGTTGCTGCTGTTCTGATTATTATGGGATTCGCGCTCGTTATGAGAGTGCTCTCTAAGTTTCCGCTTGCTCTAGTATTTGCTGCTGCCTTAGCAGTTTTTGCAGCTGCGACAATGTACGGATTCGTACAACCTCTAACAAACGATGCACTACTAATGGCTATCCCTGGATTAAGTGATGCCATTCTCTTCCTAATATCTGGGAAGGGTCTATTGGTAATCGGATTTATCGTATTCTGTGTAGCGTATGTTGTTGGTGGATTGATACTCAAACTGATACAATTGATTGGTAAGATATTTGCCTCAGTACCAGTGAGTGTCATTGTTGGACTTGCTGCAATCGCAGTTGGTGTAGTCGTTCTATTTGCACCAGGCCTGCTTGGACTGGTTCTGTGGACATAAGCAATTGAGGGGGCTACTCCCCTCTTTCCTTTCTTTTTTAACCACCTGTGGGTTTTCTTATCTCGCGATAATAAAGAAATTTCAAATCACGTTCACTATAGAATTCTGCTGCTTTATCAATGGCTGTCTTCGCATCTTTTATGCCTTCCACGACATCTGAGAGGTACAGCTTTTTATCGGGATCAATTTGAGCCTCGCTCAGTGTAAATCCCTCTGGAAGTTCAAATTCTTCCGGAGCTAATAGAGCAACACGGAAAGAAGACATTCCACCTTCAGATTCTAGCCAGAGTTCACAATACGTCATCAGTAGTCTCTTGAATTGTGTAATTTGTAGCAAATAAGCTTTACATGCAGACATTGAGAGAATTTTTTCTTTGGACATTTACTATTTGAAACCTACAGGCGAGATGAAAGATTTCAAAGGGTTCAAATAGTAGCTTTGCATGTATTCTAGTTGCTTCAAGTAGATACGAATACTATCTATGAACATTATCTATCTTTACTTAGATGATGATGGAAGGAGGAAGAAACTATGTCGTTACGATCTGAAGAAACCCTTCTCATAACTGAGAAGTCTGAACTTGAGGCCAAGCTGGCAAAACTTCAGAAGAATAATCCAAAGGCTAAGTTGTCAGATAAGGATAGAACTCGTTTAGACGCGATTAATACACTATTGAAGAAGAAGATCATTAGTGTTACAATGACACAATCGTTAGTGAACCATATTGATGATCTGGTGAAAGATCGTGTGGGGCGGTCTCGTGCTCAACTCATTGAAGATTCAGTCCGCTGGTTCTTGGACTTCACTGTCTTTAGATGGAACGAGAGAGGAATTTATGTAAACACATCTAGGTCTGTATTTGAATCAGAAGCAATGTCCTCTCTATTCTTTTCAAAATTGACTCCCACTGGACAATATGAACTTGGACAAACAGCAGGTAGTCAAGCACCTGTCGGTGATGTAGTGCGATTACACCATGGATTGGATCCAACTGATGCTGGTAGTCGTGAGATGGTTCTTAGACTTCTACAAGACAATGGTTGGGGATCGATATCATACAATGACCATGGACTAATCGTTGTTGGTAGTCCATTTTATCCAGCACCGTTTATTCGTGGATATTTTGAATCCCTATTGAAGGTCAAGCTCGAAGTAGTAGAAACTAATGTCAAGGAAAATGTAGCACTTCAGATAGTTAAGTAATCTATCTAACTTGTGCAGAATCAATAGTCGTATGCAGTTAGTGGATATTACCACTCTTGTCCAATTTCAAGGATCTCGAATTCACTTTTGTAGAGACCTGGAATACTTTCAATCGTGCGTCGAATGTCAGGTTCCTTTTCCCTGATCTTGTCAGCTGAAAAGTACACTTCGTAAATGCAACGATTTTCTTCAAAACAGAATCCTGTAGTGAAGAGGACTTTGAGATCATGATGCTTGAAGAGTTGGGTCATAGTTTGCATAAGTGCAGGGTTGACCTTTTCAACTTCAAGTCGTACCCTGGCTCCACCTTCTTTCATCATAGGGATGAGTCTAACCTCGCCTGATCTCTCAAAGTAAATTACCATGGCGGCCTTCATGCCCTCAAGCTCTGCATTCTTGAAGAAATCTTCTGGAAGGCTAATTTGTCTCTTCTTGTGAACGTCCGCTATCATTCCCTTTGTCAGTCCGGCCACACATATCGCCTCTAACCTGTAATAATGCACCAAAGTAATTGGAGTATTTGTATCTTCGTACGCGCTACTATTAGGCGTTTCTGGGTAAGATATCAGCAGATTTTTCGAGTTTTTTATTCAGAAACCCATAAAACGATCGGCTCAAATTGGTAGATTAGCACTAACATTTGGTGATTAAAATGGGAAAAGAAGGCGGAATCTACGTTTGTGACATCTGTCAGCAAGTAATAGAAGTCAAGAAATCCGGAGCTGGAACTTTAGTTTGCTGTGGAGAGCCAATGAGGCTCTTTGAGGATGACTGAAGCACTAGAACTAATGTTCACACTTGACAAGGTTTATATTCTCTGTACATGGGCGAAGCAAAGTTACGGGGTATGTATCCATGTATGACTTGCCTAGACCAGTTGTGAAGACGAGAGGTCTTATGAATCTCCGTTCTTACAAGACCGCCGAATTGTTGGAATATGAAGACAAATTCGTTATGTATCCAACAAAAGAAAAGGATGGCGCTCTCCTCAAGTATGTTGTTTGGATGCTCAAAGAATCTCGTGTTGTTGGTATTGCACTTCTTAGAGATCTGAGAGCCAAGATGGATGAGAATGAAGCTCAACGTGGAATGCTTGTTGGTGGCTCTAGATATACTCCTGCAGGTAAGAAATACGCTAAGAGTGCACGAATCGAGCTTGTTGAAGGAGGATATGCTTCATTTGATCTCTTTGAGCATGAGCTCGTTCCTACACACTGGATTGCCAGTAATGAGGAAATCGATATGGTCCTGACTCATTTCAAGATAGAGAAAAAACAGTTACCCCGGATTGCCTCTGATGATCCCGCAGTCAAAGTATTAGGTGCTATACAAGGTCAGGTGCTCAGAATTGAACGAGATAGTTTGACTTCTGGTACATCCTATTACTACAGATTGGTTGACTAAAACCGATATTTCTGGCCATTCTTTCAACCATTCGGGAATGTTTATATCAATCCCACTTGGACGTCATTCTGAATAGGTGTTTTTTAAATTGGCTGAAATTGTGATTCCGCGTATTGTTGCAAAGACACGAGCACTCCTTGCACTAAGAGGATTTTCTGTCCAAGAGTTACTCGAGTATGAAGACCGTTTTGTAATGCATCCACAGCAAACAATTGGTGATATTACATCCAAGTATGTTATTTGGATTCTCAAAGAAGAGCGTGTCGTAGGAATTGCACTTACACGTGACTTACTCAAAGAGATGGAAGAAACAGAATCACAGAGAGGTATGCTTGTTGGTGGAAATCGTTTTACACCAGCAGCTAAAAAATATGCCAAGGCCTCCCGTATTGAACTTGTAGAAGGAAATTACGCTTCATTCGACCTGTTTGAACATGACCTAGTGCCCACCCACATTATCGCTGAGCAATCAGAGGTCGATCTAGTTCTTGGTCACTATAAGATAAAGAAGACGCAATTACCTCGCATTTACATTAGTGATCCTGCAGCACGAGTTTTAGGTGCGCGAGGTGGACAAGTCATTCGCATTGAGAGGGACAGCGAAACTGCTGGAGCTGTCTTCTATTATCGTCTGGTCGTTGATTCCTAATTATTAGAATCCCAGAAGACCCATCTGCATTGCGACTAGGAACATCACAACACATGATACCATTGGCAATGTGATGTTGTCTGTTCCCTTAGGACTGATCAACTCAACGATGGTTGCTGTCACTGCTCCGATGAATGCTAGCAAAACCATGTTTACATACCCTACACCTGGAGTGAAGATTGGTGCTGCTAAACTGAAGATGCCAAACCACCAGAATGCAATCATTGCTCCTAGAAATCCAAACACAAACAAAGCAAGAGACCCTTGAATGCTTCTTTTAGAACCAAAGATTACCTTGGTATGATTCGCACCGTACTTCATACCAATCGGTGCACTCATCCCGTCACCGAGCATCATGATCGTAATTGCGCCCCCTGCAACAAAGTAGATAGCCGCATTTCCAGTAAAGGTGAAAATCGCTGTCAATGTAGTGATTGAAACTGCGTACCAAAACGGACCACGAACGCTTCCATGGTCAAGATCTTCTGGTCTTGCCATTGCAGCAAAGAATCTACCAAAACGCTCTGTATTCGCCATACCCAACATCATAACAAACAATAGAGCTACGAATGTGGCAACCCATGGATGCGGATAATATGGAACAGTCCAGACTGCAGCTCCTGCAAAGAGATGAATTATCTTCCTTGTGGAATCTGAGTGGAGATTCAATTTCCTTCTGCCAACATCTGCAATAGTAAGGATGATCACTGCAATGATTACAGCTATAAAGAAGACGATGATATCTTCGAAGACAATGGTAAATTCAACTTGCAAGATAGTTGCACACCTAGCATTTGGACAACAACA
>Ga0114923_10000625_pt1 | contig 26882 bp, 28 predicted proteins | sample SumtaG_FD_89578 | JGI IMG/M metagenome (GOLD analysis project Ga0114923, IMG submission 89578) | Deep subsurface microbial communities from Indian Ocean to uncover new lineages of life (NeLLi) - Sumatra_00157 metaG | ecosystem: Environmental > Aquatic > Marine > Oceanic > Sediment | place: near...
CATCCACACTCGTTACCCAGCTCGCACCGTAGATCGTACCGTTGTTCCCGTTCCCCGAGCTGTCCGATGCCGTGCTCCCGGTTCCTTCGTTGAATCGCCAGTAGGCTCGAAGTGGCTCCAAGGGCCCAGCTGGAGTCGGGACGAGATTCAGCCTTCCGGAGCCATAGACGTTGTCCTTTCCTGCCGCTCCCATGTCGATGGCCGATGACTCAAGAAGTGTTTGGAGATTATCGGCAGTTCGTCCCGAATCCTCAGACAACAACAGCGCCGCCGCTCCCGCCACGTGCGGAGATGAGGAGGAGGTGCCATAGAAGGATCCGTACGTGTAGCTTGACGTTCCATCCGGCCCCGAAACATCGGGCTTGATTCGGCTGGAAGCGTGAATGCTGGCGTTGGACGGTCCTTGAGAACTGAAGGACTCCTGAGGTCCCGTCGTCCAATTCGTGCGCCGAATGGCTCCCACGGCAAGTACATCAGAAGAGTTGGCAGGCGTTATGATCGAACTGGTGGGATCATGATGCTCCAATCCAGTGTTGGCACCGGAATTGCGGTAGACGAAGAACTCAATTTCCGGCTCCTGAGGGGCATCGTAAGCCTGGATCACGATCTCGTAGTATCCTGTCGCGGGGACGCCATAGAAGATGGCTTCGGTGGGAGATTGGAACCCGCTTTGCCAACTCGTAGACGATGCTACTTGCGTGCCCCCGCTGTTGTATAGGAATAGATCGTAATCCTGATCCGAGGCGGTCCAATCGTCCCAGGACATGAAGATGACGACGGTGTCTCCGCTGGTTGAGTAGATCCGGCTGCCCTCATCACGGGTGTCTCCATCCAAGTAATCGGATCCGGAACCGAACTCGTGATAACCGTCGGAATCGGTATCGACAAAAACCCCCTGCCAGTGCCCGTCGGAGGCTTCGTTCCCGGCCGAATTGACCCAAAGAATATCACGCGCCCGCGCATCGGATGCAATCGTTCCGATGATCCCGGTTCCGTCGTAGTAGTTGGAGTTGTACCAACCTACGGAGTGATTGATGATGTGAACGCCGTTATCGATGCAATCTTGAACCGCATTCTGTAGGTCAACCGAGTCGCCGATCTTCATGAGATAAAGGGAAGCTTGAGGCGCCATATCTTCAACAGTTTCGGCCACTCCGGTTCCGTGCACGTAAGTGGCCTCAAGGCCTGTTCCCGTGTAATCGCGCGTGAACACGACGTTTTGGAGCTCTCCGGCTGCCTGAGCGCTCGACAAACCGTCGAATCCAAGATCGATGATCGCAACCTTTGCTCCCTGGCCTTCGAATCCGGCGCCATGGAAGTCGGATGCTCCGGTCAGCACCACACCTTGGCTGACGACTGCCAATGGAACGGGACGCAGTGGCTCGCGGATGAACACGATGCCGGCCACATCTTCAGCCAAGTCCTCAAGTCGGTCGATGGGCACACGCACGCGGATCAAACTCTCCGATCGTGCCTCTACCACGCCGCCGGCCATGCGAATGGCCGAATCTCGGATTCGAGCAGCGTTTCCTGATAACGGTTCAAGGATGACGGTAATCTCTTCATCGGGATCAATGGTGCCTGGGCTGTCATCTTGAGGCCGGATGCCGCTCGCTTGACGAGCCAAGATCTGAAGGTTGGTGGAAAGGAGCGGATGGACCTCGGACTCAGGGAAGGGTTTTGCGTAGACTGACAGATTGCTCAGGCCAAGAATTACGATTAACCCGAGGCCAGTCCAACAAAGCGATCGCAACGACGTCTTCATGCTCATTTCACTATGTCTCCACTTAGTATACAACTCAGACGAGGAAATTGTTCCTGGATTAGCCTGAGACGTCGTCCCGAGGCTTGCGGATAGGAGGTGATCGATCGAACCCTTGCAGCGCCCGTCATTCCATTCGATAATCGAAACGCTTCGCACAATTCGCTTCTTTCAAGTCCATGCTCCCGTTCTTGATGGATGTCAAAGGGGGGCATATACTTCCTTAATCTTGCTCCTGGAGCGCGGGACAGTGCGTCGGACAGCATCAGGGCAGGGCGGTTTGCGCTCGTGAATAGGGAAGAGGCAAATGACGGGCGGCAGGAAGAAGGCGGGCGAAACGAAATGGACATCCTCCTTGTTGCAGCTAGCTACACGCCTGTTTTGAACTCGGCTGCTCGCCTGTTCAGCGAGCTCGCGGCCGGATTGCACGAGCAGGGTCATGCAGTGACCGTACTCACGGACAGGTCAACGCGATATCTGGGCGAGAAGAGCGGCACCATGACGGCGTGTCAGCCGTTCGCAGAGTTCAGAGCTGGAGTTCAAGTTATCCGAATGCGGAACCTGTACTGGCCGAAGCACATCCCCGGCTTCCGGGCGGTGGAGCAGATACTCTCAATACCGCGCTGTTACGTGCGAGCTAGGCGGCTCGGTAGTTTCGATGTGATCATCACCTATTCCCCCTCACTGCCTTTGGCCGTTGCGGGGATCCTCATTGCGGGCTCTCATCGTGCGAGAGTGATTGCGAACATCCAGGATCCGTATCCGAGTTCAGCCGTCGATCTGGGACTCCTCACCAATCGGATGTTGATCCGAGCCGGCGAATGGATGGAGCGATGGGTCTATATCGGCATGCGGATGCGATGACGGTCCATTCCGAAGGCATGCTAGAACACGTGATTGCCCACGGTGGAGGTGCCGACCGTACATACACGATACTAAATTGGATCGATCTCAAGTGGTTCTCACCGAGGGAGTCAGGATACGTTTCGCCGCAGACACGACCTGGAAGGGAAGACGGTTGTTTGGTACGCCGGGGTCATGGGATTTGCCCAACAGGTGGAGGATATCTTGGAAACAGCGGCGATAATGCAAGATACGTCACCAGATGTGTTCTTCATTCTGGCCGGGGACGGTGCCGCACGGCGACATATGGAGAAGCGCGCCGTGGAGATACGGTTGGACAACGTGCATTTCTTGCCGCATTTACCAGAGCATGACTACCTGGAGCTGCTCAGGTCCTCTGATGTTTGCCTTGTGACACTTGGCGATCGGCTCAAGGCTCCGGTGATACCGGGCAAGCTTGCGTGCATCATGGGTGTGGGCAAACCGGTCGTTTGCAGTGTGCCCAAGACCAGTGGAGCGAAGCGCCTCGTTGAGGATTTTGGTTGCGGAATATGGGTGAGATCGGGCAAACCGAGTGATCTTGCGTCCGCCCTCAGCGAATTAGTCGAAGATCCCGAGTTGCGGAACCGCCTGGGAGCTAGGGGACGAGAGCATGCGTTAAGATACTTCTCAACGCTGAAGGGGATTGCGAAGTATGATGAGTTGGTTCGGGAACTTGCAGATCTGGATGAGTCATAGCTCCTGTTCGAGGAGTAGGGCGCAAGGAGGACGGATGCGAGCGCTAGTAACCGGCGGGAGTGGATTCATTGGTTCAAACGTCGTGTCGCTCTTGTACTCAGAGGGGTACGAGGTTGTTGTTCTTGACAACTTGTCAAGTGGCTATAGTGAGAACCTAGATGACTACCCGGAAGTCGAGCTTGTCGTCGGAGATGTTCGGGACGAGAAACTGACTAAGAAGTTGGCCGCCGGGGCCGATGTGATTTTCCACCTTGCTGCATCCGTTGGGAACATGCGTTCGATCGAGAACCCGATAGAGGATGCTGAGGTCAACCTTATCGGAACCCTTCGTGTGCTCGAGGCGGCGAAGGCTGCCGGCGTGCCAAAGATTGTCCACACCTCTTCGGCGGCCATCTACGGCCAGCTGCGTACGATGCCGATTCGTGAGGATCACCCGCTGGAGCCGGATTCCCCGTATGGCGCGAGCAAACTGGCTGGAGAGAAAGCATGCCTCGCCTACGCGAGAATGTATGCTATGAACATTACCTGTCTGCGATACTTCAACGTGTACGGGATCAATCAGCGCTACGATGCGTACGGGAACGTCGTGCCGATTTTCGCGCAGAAGATGCTTACCGGTCAGCCCATTACCGTCGACGGCGACGGTGAGCAGACTCGAGACTTTGTCAATGTGGGCGACGTTGCCATGGCGAACTACAAAGCAGCTATGGCACCTGGAGCGACCGGGGCGTACAACATTGGTAGCGGGGAGAGGATCACCATCAATAGCCTGGTCGAACTTCTGTCGAAGGTCAGTGGCGTCGAACCGGTGGTCCGGCATGGGTCACCTAGAGCAGGAGATATTCAGCACAGCCTTGCGGACATCTCTGCTGCCGCCGCAGCTTTTGGGTTCGCTCCAGCGATCAAGATGGCAGACGGTCTTCGCAATTACGTCGAGTGGCTACGGTCGACACTAGCTTCCGGAACTCCAGCGGGAGTAGGCTGACATGCGTGTCTTGGTCTTCGGGGGGCTCGGGATGCTTGGACACAAACTGTGCCAGCATCTTTCTCCGCAGATGGACACGTGGGCAACTGTTCGGCGAGATGGTGACGTGTTGCGTGGCACGGGGTTTGTGGACGATGACCGTATCCTAGATGCCGTGGATGCGCGAAAGCCAGAGACCGTGCAAGCAGCAATGGATACTGCTGAACCAGACGTCGTGGTAAACTGCATCGGGATCGTAAAACAACTCCCCGAGGCGCAGGACCCGGCGCTCTTGATCGAGACTAACTCGCTATTTCCGCATCATCTGGCAGGATTCTGTTCAGACCGAGGGGTCTATCTTGTCCATATCAGCACGGACTGTGTGTTTTCGGGTCAGCGTGGTATGTATACCGAGGAAGATCCGCCAGACGAGCAAGATCTATATGGTCGATCCAAGGCACTCGGTGAGGTCGTGCGGCCGGATTGCCTTACCCTGCGAACATCGATCATCGGAAGAGAGCTGCGCGGACAGCATGGACTCCTTGAGTGGTTCATTGCACAGCAGGGCAAGAGCGTGAATGGATACACGCGCGCAGTCTTCTCCGGACTTACGGCTCAGGTACTATCGGAGATGATCGCGAAGCTGATCACAAGGAAGCAGCGTCTAGAGAGGCTCTTCCATGCCGCCTTGTCTCCGATTAGCAAGCACGACTTGCTCAATGTGGTGAAGAATGCGTATTCTCTTCTCATGGGAATTGAGCCTTCTCCGGAGGTCGTCATTGATCGTTCAGCTAGGGCGTTTCTCGACGCTGTCAAATATGTCCAGGAAGGGCAAACATGAAGACGCTGATGGTGGATACGGGATATGCCCGTGGGGGGGCGGCTCAGATAGCCAGGACAATACATGATGCTCTCAATGCCATCCCTGAGTTTGAAAGCAGGTTTATGTATGGCAGAGGTCCAATGGTCGACGACGGTAGAGTTCTGAGATTTGCCTGGCAGCCAGAGATCTACCTTCACGCCTTTCTAACGCGCACTACAGGTTTGCAGGGGCATGGGAGCTGGATCTCAACGAAACGGCTTGTAAGACTCATCCGAAAGCAGGCGTTTTGTCTTATTCACCTCCATAACATCCACGGATACTGCCTGGATCTGAGCATTGCGAAATCTCTGGCGAGGCTTGGCATTCCCGTTATCTGGACACTGCACGATGGCTGGGCTCTAACTGGTCGATGCGCCTATTTGGTTGAATGCGATCGTTGGAAGAGTGGTTGTGGGCGCTGCCCTGATCTATCTCGCTATCCAAGGACCTATCTTGATACTTCCGCCTTCATGTGGAAGAGGAAGAAGGCTGCTTTCACTCAAGGGTGGAATCCAATCATTGTTTGCCCCTCACAATGGCTTGCAGATCAGGTGAAGGAATCTTATCTGCGTAAGTCTCGAATCGAGGTCATCCCCAACGCGATTGATACAGAGACCTTCACCCCAAGGGGAAGAGTAGCTGCCCGTAAGCGGCTAGCATTGCCCCTCAAGAAGAGAGTAGTTCTCCTCGTGGCTGCTGATTTAAGTGATAAACGCAAAGGGGTCCAAGACTTCTTCGATTCTTTGCGATATGTCAAAGACAACGACTTGATGGTATTGACGTTAGGGAAGAGGGTGGATCTTACCGGAGGATTGTCGGAAAGGATAGAGGTCAGGCAGCTGGGATATATAGCTGACAGAGGCTTGCTCGCCGAAGCTTACAGTGCCGCTGATGTCTTCTGTGTCTCGTCCTTAGATGAAAACTTCCCTTCCACGGTCTTGGAATCGCTAGCCTGCGGGACAGCTGTTGTTGGGTTTCGCGTAGGAGGGATTCCAGAACAGGTGACTGAGGATTGTGGTATCCTGGTTGAGCCGGGAGATGTGGAGGCACTAGCTGCAGCAACTACACGATTACTTGAAGACAGTGCCCTAACAGAGAAGATGGGTTATCGATGCCGAGAGAAGGCTTTGGCGGAATACTCAGTTGATAAATTGAGAGATCGCTATGTGAGTCTTTACCATGAGATCGCTGCGGGAGGAAGATGACAAACCGAGCGCTGCTCACGGGGATTACCGGTCAGGACGGGTCGTATCTTGCCGAATTCTTGCTGCATAAGGGGTACGAAGTGCATGGGCTGATCCGGAGGGCGAGCACGTTCAACACCGAGCGAATAGACCATGTCTATCAGGACCCTCACGATCCAGGTGCGCGGCTCTTCCTTCATTACGGCGATCTGTCAAACGGCGAACAGTTGACGAACCTAGTCTACAATCTCAAGCCGGACGAGATCTATCATCTCGGTGCCCAGTCGCATGTACGCGTCAGCTTCGATACACCAGAGTACACGGGCGATGTAACTGGCTTGGGAACAACACGGATCCTGGAGGTCATCCGCCGAAGCGGGATTAAGACTCGGTATTACCAGGCTTCGAGTTCGGAGATGTTCGGGGCGGCTGCTCCTCCACAGAGTGAAACTACACCGTTTCATCCGCAGAGCCCTTATGCCTGCGCAAAGGTGTACGCCTATTGGATGGCGGTCAACTACCGAGAAGGATATGATTTGTTCGCCTGTAACGGCATCTTGTTCAATCACGAGTCGCCTCGGCGAGGTGAGACGTTTGTCACGCGCAAGATCACGCGGGCACTCGCGAGAATCCTGGAGGGAAAGCAAGATAAGCTCTACTTGGGTAACCTCGTCGCCAAACGCGATTGGGGGTATGCCCCAGAGTTTGTAGAAGCAATGTGGCGAATGCTTCAACAAGACAAGGCCGATGATATTGTTATCGGCACTGGTGAGACACACTCGGTGCAGGAGTTCTTGGAAGAGGCGTTCGCGTATGTTGATCTGGATTGGCATCAGTACGTTGAGATCGACCAACGCTACTTTCGCCCGACGGAGGTAGATGTTCTTCTCGCGGATGCATCCAAGGCTAAGAGGAAGCTCAGCTGGGAACCGAAGGTGACATTCAAGGAACTCGTCCGCATTATGGTAGATGCCGATATGGAGGTGATTGGCTTGGAGCCAATCGGCGAAGGCCGGCGTATCCTGGAGGAACGTTTCACAGGTTGGCATCGATGGGATAACAGTGTTGCTGCAGCGTCGAAGAATGAGAGGCGTGGGGTTGAGTAGCGCGTTGTGAGGCACGAGCAATGCGTCATCCGTAATGGGTGATGAGTGATGGGCGTTGAATTCAGTGATGCGTGATGAGTGATGAGAGAAAGATGAATGCAGATCTGAAAACCCACAAGGATCTTGACGCTTGGAGCAAAGCCACTGACCTTGTCGAAGCTGTCTACAGTGTCACAGAAGCGTTTCCCAGAGGAGAAATATATGGCTTGACGAGCCAGCTCAGAAGAGCAGCAGTCTCCGTTCCTTCCAACATTGCCGAAGGAGCAGCGAGGAGATCTGCTGAGGAATCTATTCAGTTCTTACATGTCGCTCTGGGATCGGTGTCCGAGGTTGAGACGCAAGTTATCATTGCGCAGAGACTTGATTACGTTGGCGATGTCAATAATCTTGAAGGACAGATAGAAGCAGTCAGAAGACTGATACTAGGTTTGATCAGATACCTGAGACGGAGAGAGACGAAGGAGTAGTGAGCGACAAATGAACTCCAAGAAGTGCTGGCTGTTACTCATTACCGATCACGCGTTACTCATTACTTCCAAATGCGGAGGAATTGACTCATGACTCCAGGCTCTCGAATCTCGAGTAACACGTTTTGGAGGGGAAAGCGAGTTGTGGTAACCGGTGGTACTGGCTTCTTGGGCTCGTATGTTATGGAGAAGCTTCGGGCGCGCGGATGTCGCGACATCTTCGTGCCGCGTAGTAGTGACTACGATCTTCGAGAGAAGAGTTACGTCATTCGGATGTACGAGGATGCCAAGCCGGACATCGTCATCCACCTCGCGGCAGTTGTCGGAGGGATTGGAGCGAATCGTGCCCATCCTGGGCAGTTCTTCTATGACAACGCGATCATGGGGATTCACCTCATCGAGGAAGCAAGGAGAGTGGGAATCGAGAAGTTCGTCTGTGTTGGCACGATCTGCGCTTATCCGAAGTATACGCCAGTTCCCTTCAAAGAGGATGATCTTTGGAGCGGATACCCTGAGGAGACTAACGCTCCCTATGGCTTGGCGAAGAAAATGCTCCTTGTTCAGCTGCAGGCCTATCGACAGCAGTACGGATTCAACGGCATCTACCTGCTTCCGGTGAACCTCTATGGCCCGGAAGATAACTTCGATCCGAAGTTCTCACATGTTATTCCCGCGATCATCAAGAAATTTGTCGATGCCAAGCGTCGCGGAGATGAGAAGATCGTCGCCTGGGGTACAGGAGAGGTCACACGCGAGTTTCTCTACGTCGAAGACGCTGCGGAAGGGATCGTCTTAGCGACAGAATGCTACAACAAGCCAGCTCCGGTGAACCTAGGAGCAGGTCGAGAGATCAAAGTCAAGGATCTAGTCCACTTGATCAGGGAGTTGGTGGGCTTTCAGGGGGAAATCGAATGGGACACTTCCAAGCCCGACGGCCAACCCCGGCGCTGTCTAGATACATCGCGGGCGAAACAACAGTTCGGCTTCGAGGCTACGAAGCCTTTGGAGGAAGGGCTTAGAGAGACGGTCTCCTGGTACGAGGAGAAGTATCTTCCGTGAAGGTCCTGCTGGTCAATCAGTACTTCAGCCCTGACGTTGCAGCAGTTGCTCAGTTGATGGGGGACCTCGTCGAGGACATGGTAAACGGTGGTCTTGAGATTGGAGTCATCACAGGAAGCGCGCCATACAATCAAACCCGGAATGTCGCTGAACTTGAGCGATGGGATGGGGAGGATTGCCGGATATGGCGGGTTCCCTACATCCAGATGAGGTCGAGGGGGATGGTATCGCGCCTGCTCAGCTATTGTACCTTCATGCTGAGTGCGTTCATCAAGATGCTCTGTTGCCGTCGATACGATGTAGTAATGTCATTTACCTGCCCACCACTTGTGGGGGTTCTTGCATGGATGTACGGGCGACTACGCCGTGCAAAGGTGGTAAGCGTCGTTGAGGATGTCTACCCAGATATTGCTGTAGCATTGGGCTTTCTCCCGCGCCGAGGGCTGGCTACGGCGGGACTCTCCAGGCTATCGGTGTTCTTGCTGAGGAGCTCCCAGCGAGCCGTTGCCCTGAGCAACGGAATGAAAGCGAAGCTCGTCGAAAAGGGAATCGATGAGTCTAAGATTGTCGTGATTGAGAACTGGGCCGATTCAAAGGAGATTCAGCCCATTGAGGGGATCGAAAACTCCTTTGCCGTGAAGCACGAGGTTTCTGGGAAATTCGTGGTTCAATACTCCGGCCATATGGGCGAAGCTCATGAGTTCGAGACGATTCTTTCTGCTGCGACTGCGCTATGCAGAGAGACCGATATCCACTTTCAGTTCATTGGAGATGGGCCGCGCCGCGAGGAGATTGAGACATACATAAGGGCCCATGGACAGGACAATCTCTCTCTCCTCCCTTATCAGCAAAGGGAGAATCTGAGATACTCTCTTGGTGCTGCATGTGTTGCCGTTGTCACGCTCCGGCCAGAGCTGACGGACCTGATTGTTCCCTCTAAAATCTATGGAATCTTGGCAGCAGGGAAGCCTGTCATCCTGGTGGGGAGTCAAGGATGCGAAATCGCGAGGATCCTCACTGAGAGCGAATGCGGTTTTGTAGTGGAACCTGGGGATGTTGCTGGTTTTGTGCGAGCAGTTAGGGAGCTTTACACGAATCCAGAATTGGCGGACAAGATGGGAAAGCAAGCGCGCAATCTTCTCGTTGAGCGATTCGATCGTGGTCTGCAAACCGGGAAATACATACGCATGCTCAACGAGCTTGGGGAGCAATCCAATTGAGCATTGGTAGAAGCCATGCACCGAGGTGACCTAGAGAAGTGAAAGTGGGTTGCGGTAATCCCTTCAGGAAGCATGGATCTCATAGGCAGTGGGCTCTCTGCTGGCGGAATCTCTAAGATTTATGAAACAGAGAGAGTGGGCGGGTTGATGATGAAAGAGGGATGAGATAATGTGCGATCGTATCCCCACCACGCGAGTAGTTGTGACCGCTGCCAACGGATTCATCGGCAGTCATCTGATCGACGATCTCTTGAATAAGGGGCATAAGGTTCGTGCTATCGTGCGATCGGAGCAAGCGGCGCTGAAAGTGTCTGCCTCTGCGGGGATCTTTACAATCGATAATCCACATGATGCGGACGCTTGGTGCGCAGCCGTAGCGGGCTGTGACGTAGTGATCCACTTGATCGGGCTGGCCCACAGTGCAGCCAAAGACGTTGGCGGAGAGCTCCAGAAGTTCCGGGATGTGAATGTAGGTATCACCGAATGTCTTCTGGACGCCTGCCGAGAAACTGATGTGCGCCGACTGATCTACCTAAGCTCCATCAAGGCTGTCGGCGAGGGAGCTTCGGAGTCCTACACGGAGGCGAGCGAGTGTCTACCCGAGAATGCCTATGGACTATCCAAGCGAGAGGCGGAGCTGCTGATTCTGGAACGTATACAGGGGGCTTCCATCGAGGCGAGCATCGTGCGATCGCCCGTCGTGTATGGCCCAGGTGTCAAAGGGAACATGGCGCGGATGCTGAAGCTTGTGCACAGTGGACTCCCTCTCCCGATTCGCTGTCTCAAGGCAAGGCGAAGCATGGTGTACGTGAGAAACCTCACCGATGTGCTTCGTTGCATGGTTGAATCTCGGCATCCAGTTGAAGGAATCTATCATATCAGCGACGCAGAGCCACCCCTAGCCACAAGGGATCTGTTTGTCGAGCTGGGGAGGCTAATGGGGAAACGAGTCGTCGAGGTGCCGGTGCCGGCGCTGGTGCTTCGCGTGATCGGTCGACTCGTTGGCATGGGAGAGGAAGTCGATCGATTGACGAAATCTCTCACAATGCAAGGAGCTCGTCTGACGGCCGAGCTTGGCTGGGCTCCTCCGTATTCGATGCAGGATGGCTTGGCCGCGACCGTACAATGGTTTGTTGATTGTGACGCGGGTATCTAGGAGGGAATGCTGGACACGACGTTGGTTATCCTATCATTAACTGCCGCGTTTGCTCTCAGCTTTCTGGGTACAGTGCTCGTACGCCGCATCGCTGTCCGCCGGAAGATCCTTGATATTCCCAATGTACGCAGCTCGCACGATATCCCGACACCCCGCGGTGGCGGGATTGTCTTTTCCGTTCTCTTTCTGCTCACGATGATTGGTTTCCTTGCCGGATCCGTCCCTCATCCAAATGTCTGGATTGCGCTGTTTGGGGGCGGGGTCCTGGTTGCATTAGTCGGCTGGTTGGACGACTGCAGGCAAATGCCAAGTTTCGTCCGATTGGCACTGTACGCCGTTGCAGCTGCTTGGTCAGCCGCCTGGATCGGCGGCCTCCCTGTCCTTTCACTAGGATTCGCTGACGTTCGTCTTGGTTGGACTGGGTACGTCATCTCGTGGGCGTTCATCCTAGCGTTCACGAATATCTACAACTTCATGGACGGAATCGATGGTCTTGCGGCAAGCGAAGGTGTCAGTGTGAGCCTTGCTGCGGGGATTCTCCTGCTCTGTGCAGGGCAATCATTCGCAGGATGGCTATTCGTTGGTTTGAGTGTGGCGTTGCTCGGTTTTCTTCGATGGAACTGGCAACCGGCCAGGATCTTCATGGGTGACGTGGGAAGCAACCTCCTTGGATTCGTCTTCGCAACAACCGCCCTTGCGACGGGCCGATTCTCCAGCGTGTCGATCTGGGTCTGGGCGATTCTTCTCGGTGTGTTTGTTGTCGATGGATTTCTAACGTTCGGCAGGCGTCTGGCGAGGCGTCTGCCTCCGTATCAGGCGCACCGGTCCCATGCGTATCAGGGGGCTGTGCAGCGGGGCCACTCGCATGCGATGGTGACGGTGGTGGTCGTGGGTATCAACGTTCTTCTTGCAGGGGTTGCGACGGCTGCGTGGCTCTGGCCAAGTAGCGCAGTCGCGCTTGTGCTCTTCTCCTACGCACTGCTCACAGTACTTCATCTGCGATACTCGCCTCTTAGAGGAAGTTAGAGGGAGAATCGGTGCAAAGGGAGAATCGGTGCAAAGTCAAGTGGTTGAGTGGGCTGGATGGCAGCTATTAGCGGTCAGCGGTCAGCTGTCAGGAAAGGCAGCGGTCAGCTATCAGCGGTCAGCTCTTGGTGGGCAGGATGAACCGGGGCAGAGTCAGTTGTTGCGTAGATCTGCTAGACTCTTGCTTCAAAGCGGGCGAAGATACATTATGACCAGAGTTGGGTGTCACGCGAGGATGGAGAGCCGCGACAGCGTTGCTGGCAGATGCAACGCATGGGGAAATCCTGCTGCGGGATTGGATCGGTGGACATGAGGGCAAGGACTCGCATCTTGGTCATCTCCCAATGGAGAAGTTGGCTTGTTCGCATGGCCATCGATGCGTTTCTCATTGCCTGCGCGATGACCTTGGCGTTCTGGCTTCGATTTGAAGGTGCCGTGCCGGCGCGGATGCTGTCGGTCTTGTGGCGGACGATTGTGTTGGCGGTCGGGATCAAAATCCCGGTGCTGTTGGCGTTTCGCACCTATCAGCTCAGCTGGCGTCACGTCGGGCTTGGGGATCTCGTGGCGACCGGGGCAGCGTGCATCGTGGGCACTTCCATGCTTGTGGCGCTCCTCTATCTGCTACACGGAATGCCATGGGGCGGTGTACCCCGATCGATTCTCGGCATCGACCTTGCGCTCTGCCTTCTCGCACTCGCTGGAGTTCGCCTTTCCCGACGCGTGTTCGTTCACAGCCTGACTCGGACGCGATCTCAGGGACGTCGGGCGCTCGTTGTGGGTGCCGGAGACGCGGGAGCCGAGTTGTTACGGGTCCTGGAATCCGATTCAGCGTACGCGGTGATCGGAATTCTGGATGACGACCCATCGAAGGCAGGCCTCCGGATTCGTGGTGCACCGGTTCTAGGGGACTGTGGGCAGATGGCCCAGATGGTGCACCGCTATCGCATCGCCTCCGTCCTAATCGCCATACCATCGGCGCCTCCAGAGGTGCTACGTGAAACGGTGGAAGCGGCTCGTGAGGCGGGGATTCAAGATGTGAAGATCATTCCTCAACTGAGCGAGCTCTATACGGGCATCGTGTCGGCTTCCGTGCTCCGGGAAGTGCGGCCTGAGGACGTCTTGCGGCGCGATCCCATCCGCATTGACTCGGGAAGCATATCAAGCTACATCGCCGGTCGTACGGCCTTGGTCACAGGTGCGGCGGGATCGATTGGATCGGAACTCTGCCGTCAGTTGTTGGGTTTCGGCGCCGAACGCTTGGTTGCTCTGGATTTCAACGAAACCGGCCTGTTCTACTTGGAGGCCGATTTGTGTCAGAGGTTTCCGAGAAGTGAGATCCATGTAATGGTGGCCGACGTGCGCGATGCTGAGCAAATCGAACGGATCTTGGAGGCTGAAAAACCATTTGTCGTCTATCATGCAGCGGCCTACAAGCATGTGCCGATGATGGAGGCGTTCCCTTGTGAAGCCGTCAAGACGAATGTTGAGGGTACGCTCAATGCACTACGAGCCGCTTGCCGTGTCGACGCGGACGCGTTCGTTCTTATCTCAACAGACAAGGCTGTCAACCCGACCTCGGTGATGGGAACAACCAAACGAATCGCCGAGTTGCTGGTTAGGAATCAGGACAGCACAACCACGAGATGCATGACGGTCAGATTCGGAAACGTTCTCGGCAGCCGGGGCAGCGTGCTCAAGACCTTCCAGGACCAAGTGGAACGTAGGCAGCCAATCACGGTGACGCATCCTGACATGACGCGTTTCTTCATGGTGACCTCGGAAGCCGTTCAGCTGGTGTTGCAGGCGAGCGTTATTGGCCGATCCGGACAAGTCCTCGTGCTTGATATGGGGGATCCGGTCCGGATTGTTGAGCTTGCCGAAGACGTGATTCGTTTCTATGGATTGGAGCCCAACGTCGACCTTCCCATCGTGTTCTCGGGCATCCGGCCTGGAGAGAAACTCTACGAGGAGCTTCTGACGGCGGAAGAAGGTTCAGAAGCTACATCTCATGAGCGCTTGTTCGTGGCGCACTTGGAGACACCGTCCAAAGACTGGTTCGAGAAATTGTCTGATCTGAAGGACCGTGCCGAAAGCGGAAACGATTCCGCTGTCATGGAATTGCTGGGAATGATGGTCCCGCTGCTTGCTGATGGATGATCTTAGAGTGACGGGCGCATTGACTCAACAACCTAAGAGCCCATGGCGTCATCGCGACTGCAGCTGGGAGACGAGGGCATGAGCACAGCAAACGTTATCGGTCTTCCTGCCCGAGCCAGCCTCGGTGGACGAGGCAGCGATTAGTATTGCCTTCGGCAAATCCGTGTCTGTGAATCCTCTGTACGTTTCCCTTGCGGAGTTGTGTGCGTTCGCGAACGCACCGCGTTACGCCAATGCGCACCTGGGGAAGTCATGGGCAGCTCCATGCGCCACGTCCGTGGACTTCAACTGTATCGGTGTTCAGGCCAACGTTTTCCCGTGAAGAAGGTCTCTCAAAGACCGTCAAGTGGCTTAGCGAGCAGTAAGGATGATGCAGAGTCATGTGATGAGTGATGGGTAAGAAGCAGTGGTGAGTGAAAGAGGCGCAGGCTTCCTTCACAGTATTTCTGCTGCGCTATGGTCGCTCATGAAGAACGTGCAATTCAGCTGATGGTCCATCTTGTTTATGCAAGCGCTGCGCCCAAGAATTGACCATTCCATCTGCTTCACACCCTGAACTGCAGCGCCTTCAAACATGAGACTGTTTCGTATTCCGCTTTCGGAAACAGTGCAATTGCTCCCGATGGCAACGTTTGGCCCAATCGTTGCGTTGCGTATCTCAGCGCCTTTGCCGATGACAACAGGGCCAATCAGCTGGCTTCGCTGGATGCGTGTCTCAGGCTCGATGATAGCGATTCCCTCGATCGACGAGGAATCGTCGATTAACTGCGAAGAACTAGGCTTGAGGCGACGAATCAGCAACTCGCTGGCGATGATCATGTCGCGGGGTTGCCCGACATCCTTCCACCAGCCTCGAATTGTATGGGGCAAGACGGTGCGATTGTCATCGATCAATTGCTGGATTGCATCGGTGATCTCTAGCTCTCCACGTTTGGAAGGACTTATTCGCCCGATGGCATCGAAAATGTTCGAATCGAAAACATAAGCCCCAGCAATAGCCAAGTTGCCTGGCGGACTATTCGGTTTCTCGATGAGCTCCTGAATCTCTCCAGACTCGACTCGAGCCACCCCAAAGCGACGAGGGTCGTCAACCTCAATCAGTGCAATTGCCGCGCCACAATCTCCAGTCTGGAACGTCTGAATGAGCTCTCCAATCCCGTGCTCGAAGAGATTGTCTCCCAAGTAGAGTAGAAACGACGAGCTGTCTATGAAACGCTCCGCACAAGAAACCGCATGAGCCAGTCCCTTGGGTTCCTCCTGGACAATGTAGGTCAACTTCATGCCAAACTGTGAGCCCTCTCCGAGCATTTTCTGGAAAGTGTCTTTCGTGTTTGGGCTAACGACAAGTCCAGCTTCCGAAATGCCGACGGCATGGATTGTATCAAAGATCCATTCAATAATGGGGCGGTTGGCGACGGGGAGCAAGTGTTTAGGTTGCGAGTAGGTGAATGGGCGCATGCGCGTCCCTTCTCCTGCGCAAAGGATTACGGCTTTCAATACAGGATCACCTCAGGTGAGATTTCGAATGGCGATGCCGCGAATCTTCCTATCTTACCCATGGCTTCTCCATGACTTGAGACTCCTAGCTCCCGGCTCGCTCTCTTCACTCATTGCTGATGACTTCTTACCCATCATCTATTACCCCACTCCCTTGGCTACTCAGCAAGTGTAGCTGCAAAAGGCTCGGCGATCACGAAGATTCAGCTCTTCCGTATATCTGTCCTCCAGGCGTACAACATCTGCTAGCTGTGGGGTCGGAACCTCAGCGATGATGCAATCCTCCCAAGGCTTCCATTTGATGAACGGTTCCTGGGGGAATCGGGAGGAAGCTCTAGAGCCTCTTCCAGCGCAGCGCGGGAAATCCAACTGGGAGTTGACTAAGTCGTGAACTTAGTCTATCATCCGTGTGGTGATCACTATGGCAACACAGGTCAATACACATGAGGCGAAAACACAGTTATCGAAGCTTCTCGTCCGTGTCCAAGCGGGGGAGGAAATTGTCATTGCGAAGGCTGGGATACCAGTCGCACGGCTTGTGGCTGTGGACGAGGCTGTGGGGAGAAGAGTCCCCGGAACAGCTAGGGGCCGCATCACACTCCATGCGGACTTCGATAGACCGCTTTCTGATGATGTGCTGGATACGTTCGAGCAATGAGGATCCTGCTCGATACGCACACATTCCTCTGGTGGATCACAGCTGATGATCGCCTTTCTCAGCGCAGTATCGAACTGATTTCCAATGGAAACAACGAACTGCTCTTTAGTACTGCAAGTGGATGGGAGATTGCAATCAAAGCGGGTCTGGGACGCCTCGATATACCGGATCTCCTTGATCGCTTCGTCAGTGAGCATCTGTTTCGCAATCACATCGGAGTGCTGCCCGTTCAACTAAGCCATGCGCTCCATGTGTATGCGTTGCCTCAACTCCATCGCGATCCATTCGACCGATTACTGGTTGCGCAGGCACAATTGGAGAAGCTGCCCATCCTCTCGTCCGATCGGCGGATAGCGAAGTACGAAGTAGAAGTCCTCTGGTAGGAACATCGGAGAAGAATGGAGTGGCCAGTGGGCAGGATGAAGCGGTGCAGGGGGATAATCGGTGCAAAGTTGAGTTGTCGAGTTGTTGAGTAGATAAGCAGCGGTCGAACCGTTGAGTGGAGAAAGAGGAATCGGTACAGAGTTGAGTGGTCGAGTTGTTGAGTGAAGTGGGAAAACACGGGGAGCCGGGAATGTCAGCTGAGACACGTCAATTGTCTGAGACAACGTCGACATTCGAAGATCTGGAGGTCTGGCAGGTAGCAAGAGCCTTGAGAAGGGAGTTCGCCGAATTGGCGAAGCGCCTTCCTTCAAATGAGAGATACCGCTTGGTCGATCAGATCCTACGAGCCTCCCGCTCTGTTACAGCAAACATTGCTGAGGGGTATGGACGGTTTCATTATCAAGAGAATATCCAGTTCTGTCGCCAGGCGCGCGGTTCCCTTTTCGAGTTGGTAGATCATCTGACCGTGTTGCTGGATGAGGCGGTTCTCGACAGAGAGGAGTTCGAGGCACTTCGAGCTGAGATCTTTCGAGTCGTCCGGATGTTGAATGGGTACGTGAAGTATCTCCAGAGGAGAAAAGCAGGATAGGTGTTGAGTTGAGTCGTGAAATAGTTGGGTGGAACGAATGACGGCATGGGCAAATAGTTAGCCATGATAATGTCTCTACTAAACGACTCAACAACGCAACGACTCAACCCTGGTCTATTGCCAGGACTGTGAAAGATGGCTTTCTCATCCAATCTACGGATCCTCGTAACAGGTGCCGCCGGGTTCATGAAGAAGCTGAAGGCTGATGACTGAATGCTGACCGCAAATTGCTGTTTCCGCTGACCGCTGATTGTCAGTAGGTTGCGTAGCAGAGTCATACCGGCACTAGCCCGAGACTGATCTTCAGGGCCGTGTCGACTCTTCCCATTGTCGAGGGATTCAATGTGCCCCAGTGTTCAATCAGGCGGTGTTTGTCGATGGTTCTGACCTGGTTCAGGAGAATGGTCGAGTCGCTCCTCAGACCGCCTTCTGGTGTGAGAGCGTGAACTTCGGTGGGGTAGTCCTTAGAGCTCGCAGCTGTTGTGATCGCTGCTACGATGACAACTGGGCTGTACTCGTTTGCGACGTCGTTCTGGATGATGACGACGGGACGAGTGTTTCCCTGCTCTGAGCCGACCACAGGATCCAGAGCTGCAAGCCAGATATCCCCCCGCTTGTAGTCAGACAGTTGACTCTCCTTCGTTTCTTTCGGTCAGATCCAGGGCTTCCTGCTCGGAGAGGAAGAAGGATTCTGAGATCCGAAGATCCCGCTGCGCGTGAGAGAGGTACTGCTCCTTGAGGCGTGAGCGCAAGGCAATGCGATCTTCCGCAGCGAGTCGCTCTTCAGTGGCTGCCGCGACGTATTGACTGATCTGGCGTGGCGGAACGCGTTGACGCAGTTTTTCCCATAGGTCTTCTGGTAATGTCAGGTTCAGTCTGCGTTTCTTCATCCTGTTCTCGCTCCAAGTCTGTGCACGGAACCAACCCCGGTCGTTATGCGCATAAATATACAGTGAACAATGTGCATTATCAATGCTCTGGAGTCAGGGAAGAGCGGAGTGAACAGCCTTCAGCTGTCAGCGGTCAGCTTGAAACAAGAGATCAAACCATTACAGCTAGCGATCAGCGGTCAGCTATCAGCGGTCAGCTTGAGACAAACCATTGCAGTTAGCGATCAGCGGCAGCAAGAGCTAGAAGTAACGGCTGAGGACGGCGGCTGTGGGCTGACCGCTGATTGCTCAAAGATAGGAGCTGTCCTTACACGAAAGACTTCCGAAGCCTCGATGTGTGGAAGAAGAGTCACGAGTTGGTGCAGGCTGTCTACAAGGTTAGCGCTGGATTCCCGTCAGGCGAGTTGTATGTCTTTTCGATAGAAAGTTCGAAGTTGCGAAGATATCGCATTCGCTCCTCAGCGATCAAGCAGTAGCACTCAGATGAAGCGTGCTGTTTGTTTCGGATAAGCGGGATGGCGATAATGTCACAGTGAGCCTAGATTGCGGAGGTACTTGGGATGAATGTGAAAGTAAAGGACCTCACGAGTGAAGAGCTGAAGTCCTTGATTCAGGAAACGGTTGAAGAGGCGATGCTGGAGCTTCTTGGCGACCCCGATCGCGGGCTTAGATTGGCGGAGGATGTGAAGAAGCGGCTTCAACGCTCCCTTGATCATCTCCAGCAAGAGGAGCAAGTGATACCGGCGGAAGAAGTGGTCAAGAGGGCGGGTCTGGCTCAGTGAAGAAGTATCAAGTCGGGTTTCTCCCTGAGGCCGCGGCTGAACTTGTCGCCTTGGACAAGACGGTAGCGAAACGTGTTTGGAAAAAGATCGAGTGGCTGGCTGAGCATTTCGAGCACCTAACTCCCGAGCCCCTGGTTGGTGAACTGAAAGGATTGTTCAAGCTTCGCATCGGGGCTTATCGCGTCGTCTATTCTTGCAATCACGAGAAACGAGTCATCGTTGTCCATCTCATTGGGCATCGGAAGGATGTCTACAAGTCCCCGTAAGGTTGTGAAGCGACAGATTGTCACGCTTGACGGAAGCTGCAGCCCTCGACGATGCGGCCCTGACCCCAGAGTTCCTCCAGAAGCTGGTCCCGCAGTTCAAACCGTAACGAAGCGGATGGAACTACAAAACTTCAGCTTCAAGCACCAACCGACTGGCGATTACGGAGATTCAGCTCTTCCGTATCTGTCCTCCAGGCGCACAACATCTGTTAGCTGCGGGGTCGAAACCTCAGCGATGATGCAATCCTCCAAGGCTTCCATTTGATGAACGGTCCCTGGGGGGATCGGACAGGACTCGCCAGGAAACAGGTCCCGTGTTTCTAAGTCGGAAACAGAGAGCCCAATTCTCAAACGCAACTTGCCTGCGAGAACGTGAATCGTTTCGTCTTTGATCTTGTGATATTGAAGTGAGAGACTCTCGCCAGCATTGATATGAAGAAACTTGCCCGCATAATACTGATTGAGCGCCCACAGGTGCTCATAGCCCCAGGGTTTGTCTTTTCGTGCAAGCAGCTCTCGCAAGGCTTCCCAGCCTCCAATGTCGCTCCAGTCAATCTTACCAGCGGGGATCAGGAGCGTTCTTGTGCTCTTCTCCATGACACCGTGGTCGACAGATACCTTGGCGAGATCGGCATAAGTTGTCTCAAGCTTCTCTTGGAAGCTTGCTGTCCCGATGTGAGATCGCAGTTCTTCCAGAACCCCGTGTAGTTCAGGAAGGAATTGCCTAATCTCCTCGAGAATTGTGTCGACTCTCCACACGAACATGCCGCTGTTCCAGTAGTATGTGCCTTCTTTCAAGAAACGTTCAGCAGTTTCGCTGTCAGGCTTTTCAGTGAACCGGCTGACCTTTAGAACTTCAGCGGCGCCTCCCCAAGCTTTCGGGGCGTGTATGTAGCCGTAGCCGGTTTCCGGCCGAGTGGGACTGATTCCGAAAGTCAATAGGTGCGTTCCCTGCGCGGCGATCTCGATGGCCGTTTGGAGAAGCTCGCGGAACACCACCTCTTCTTTGATGACATGATCGGCGGCCAAGGCCAGCACGACTCCCTCAGGGTCTCGCTGCTGGATAAGCAAAGTGGCGAGGCCCACACACGGAGCCGTTCCTCTGCCCACGGGTTCGCCCACGATGTTCTCATCCGGAACCTCAGGCAGCTGTTCCTTCACCAGGGGAACGTGCTCGGCTGCTGTCATGACGTATACATTTTCGATGGAGACCAGCGGAAGCACTCGATCCACGGTCTGTTGGAGCATCGTGTGTTCTCCAAACAGGTTTAAGAATTGCTTCGGGCGTTGAGGTGTACTGAGAGGCCAAAGGCGTTCGCCCCGTCCACCGGCCATGATCACAGCATATGCGTGGTTCATCAGTCTCCCTTCAGGTGTGCGTTTAGCAGATGTCTTACTAGAGTGACCTTCTTTTCTGCCAAATCACAGGTATCAGCTTCTAAGTTGAGGCGCAGCACAGGTTCGGTATTTGACGGCCGTAGATTAAACCACCAATCTTCATACTCGACAGAGAGGCCATCTTGGTGCGAAATGCGGCCGTTGCTGAAGTAGCTCTCAATCGTACGCAATGCATCTTTGACGCTTTCAACCCTGAAATTGATCTCGCCCGAATGTGAGTACTTGCATAGCGGATCAATCAGCTCAGATAAGCCTAGCCCTGTTCCGGCGACAATTTCCAGCACCTCAAGCATCGCAAGGATGCCGCTTTCGCAATTAAAGAATTCGGAGAAATAGAAATGGTAGGAGAGTTCGCCTCCAAACAGCGCACCCTCCTGGCGCATCACATGCTTGATGAACGCATGGCCGACACGTGTTCTGATGGGTTGGCCCCCGAATTTGCGGATCTCCTCGGGCACGATCCGGCTTGAGCGCAGATCGTAGAGGATCTTTCCACCTGGGCGCTCCGAGAGAAATCGCGGGGCAAGGAGGGCAACCAGCAGATCCCCTCGGATGGTGCGGCCGGCTTCATCGAGGAAACAGACCCGATCTGCATCTCCGTCGAATGCGACACCGATGGAGCCCGGCGCGTCCTTCATTGCTTCCCGGAGCTGGCGCAAATTCTCTTCTTTGAGCGGATTGGCTTCATGATGGGGGAATCGACCGTCGGGCTCAAAGAAGAGTGGCTGATATGTGATCTGTTGATCTTGCAGGATTCGAGGCAGAATGGCTCCGGCCATTCCGTTGCCCGCATCGATGACGACCGGGTTCGCTAAGTCGATGGAGAATCGCTGTGAAAAGAATGCGGCATACTGATCGAGGATATCCTCTCGACGGGTCGTGCCGCCATGTGTCTCATTCCCTGTACGTGACGCGATGAGCGCTTCCTGCTTGATCCGATCCAGACCGGTATCGCCTCCGATAGGAATCGCTTCTTCGCGTACAAGCTTGAAACCGTTGTACTGCCCGGGATTGTGTGATGCGGTGATCATCGTGCCGCCGGCCGCATTGAGCACGTTCACGGCAAAATAGAGCATAGGTGTTGTGCAAAGACCGATGTCGATTACATTGAGGCCGGCGGCATTGACACCCGAGGCGAATGCATCGAAGATCGAGTCGGAGCTTTCACGCATGTCTCGGCCTACGACGAGTTCCTTTCCTTCCGTGAGAAGCCCGCTTCGAGCGAAGCCGATGCCAATGCGGTAGGCGGCGTCTTCATTCAGTTCGTCTGGGTAGATCCCGCGAACGTCGTATGCTTTGAAGATTCTCTCGTTGAGTGCTTGTTTGGGGTTCATGAGAATAGCTAAGTCTCGTGAATGCTGCGTGTGCGTGCAACTTTGTGGGAGAGAGCATCGCACACAGGTTGCGACGCTACATCCACTCTTCTGAATGTTGCATAGCCGTTTGCCTTGCTCGCGTAACCAGGTAGACAGGTCGTTGTGACGCTACAAGGCGGGGCAACACGTAAGAATGCCTCGCAGGCTGATCTGTTACTGTAGCGTCGGGGCTTGTTCCCGACGTTTTGAGGCCTAAGGTATCCAGGTAGTCGCTCCAGCTAAGAGCAGTGGCGATAATGATAAGGCTTTGGTCAACGGACTGAGGAGAATCCGATGTTAACTGAGTATATCCACAAAGCGATGGGCCAGGCTGTATATGAGAAGTTGGAAGATGGGACGTACTGCGGGGAGATTCCTGAATGCCCAGGTACGATTGCCTTTGGGCAGACGCTGCAGACGTGTCAAGCGGAGCTGCAATCTGTGTTGGAGGGTTGGATCTTGGTGAAGATCCGCCACGGTGACGGCCTCCCCGTTATTGACGAAATCAATCTCAACTTGATGATGCCTAAAGCGGAGAGGATTACCTAGTGTGGCTAGATGGACACCATGCAAGCGTACAGATTTCATCCGGAGGTTGCGGTCCCCAGGGTTCAACCAACCGGAGCTGGGAGGACGTCACTTCTATGCACGCTGTGCAGAGCACACATTGACCATCCCGAAAACTCTGAATTCTCCATCTCACAGCTCAAGATGTTACTCAGACAGGTCGAGAAGATCCTGGAGAGGAAGATCTCGTTGGGAGAATGGCAGAAGTTGTAATGGGAGATCAGGGATGGGGCAAGAAGACCTGCATCCTCACCACCGTCCATCCACCGTTTGATGCTCATATCTTCCACAAGCAGGCGAATGAATGGGTCAGGTCTGGCAAATCAACATTCCCCAGGGCCTCTTGTCCTCTTTGAGATATAGGCATTTCTCGCGCCAGCGAGTAACCAATCTACCAAGAGCGGTGACTTGTTCCACGATCTAAGCCAGAATCGCCCAGGAGTTCTGGAAGAACTCCCAAGCTGCTCAGTGCGCTGAGCAGCTGTTGACCAATTTAATACAGCATCTGACCCTGCTGCTGCTTGACGTCTACTCAGCAAACCATATAGTTTGGAAGGCCGTATGTGGTACTCGAACAAAGCTGGAGGTAAGGAATATGATATGCTTGGCAATGCGTCAAATGCTGAAGTCTCTCGTCCTAGCGGCCCTGCTCCTTCTGGTATGCTCATCAGTCTTGCTTTCGCAGACCTTCACAACAGGTGGGACAGGTTTTTTCATTTCGTCTGACGGCTACATCCTGACGAACTACCACGTTGTGGAAGGCGCGACGGGCCCTATTATTGTCACTCTTCACGATGGTACAGAGTTGGAGGCGGAGCTTGTAGACTACAGTCTGACCATAGCAGACGGGGGAGGCGATGTAGCGCTACTCAAGGTGGACGGGAGGAACCTGAGCTTTCTTAAGCTTGCCGATTCAGGCGACGTTCAGCTGTTCGACCAAGTGATCGCGATGGGATTTCCACTCTCATTCGCGCTCGGAGTTAGCCTCAACATCACGGGAGGGAACATAACCGCATTCAGAACGCTGGAGGACTTCCTTGACGTTTTCCAGATCGATGCTGTGGTGAACCCCGGAAACAGCGGCGGCCCGCTGATCAATGACTTGGGTCGGGTTGTTGGGGTCGTTACGGCAGGGATCACCGAACTCCACGGGACGCCGATACAGGGCGTTAGCTTCGCTGTACCGATCAACGTTGCGACTCACCTTGCAAGCACGTACATCCCGGACTTACAAGATTCAAAGGGGCTTGAGGGTGCCGCGTTGCCTTCAAGAGATATCATTGCCAGAGCAACTCCAGCAGTGGTCTACATCACGTGGGAGGACGTGTATCTGAGGGAAGGAGAATATTACGAGGATTTTTCGAGGAAGCGTGAATGGTTTGCTGAGTACTGGGACGACAAGAAGTTTATCGAGATAACACAAGAAGACGAAGGGTATCTGACGAGTGTAGACTGCCCGTGCACGGCATCTGGGCCGGTCTTCGAAGTAGACCTTCTCTTCGTTGAATATGGGGATGGAATGGCAGGTCTCGTCATCATTCCCGAAGACGAGACGCGGTGGAGCTACGCAGTGCTCATCGACGCCGACGGGTACTACGCTTTCTATAAGCGGTCACCAGACGGCTCGTCGTGGACGATCGTAAAGGGATGGACGCGCGAGACGAATATTCGAGAAGGGATAGGTGTTGTCAACCGCATAACGATCGAGGTTACGCCGGTTTACGCTCTGGTCGGCTTCAACGGCGGTTCACCCACATCTCTGAATACCGTCATCTCACTCGGAGGCGGTATTGCACTTGCAGTAGGGACGTTCGATGGGACTACAACAGCTCGCTTCGACAATCTGAGGATCCACAGACAGGCCACAACAGACATGCAGTGAATCGGAGTGCAGCAGGTCAACAAGGCTGACTTACCTCTTATCCTTGGTCCGGTTTCCGTAGTGAAGGTCAAGTACAGGACGGAAGGGGGGGCGTCCAGCGCATTGTGCGGAGTCGGTGGGTGGCTCCCTCCGCGGCAATGGCAGCCGCGTAACCGCGGGCAATGTCGAGATCGTAGATCCTCCAATGAAGCGTGGCGTGCGCATCGATCGAGTCAGTAAGAAGGATGGGAATCTGCTCTGGAGCGATCGATATGCTGAAACCTCGAAGGCGACCGGCAATTCCCTCTCCGCGAGCCTTGACATAGGCTTCTTTGCGGGTCCAGGCAGTGAAGAAGACAACGGTGCGCTGTTCCGAGGGCACTTCTCGAAGCGCTTCGAACTCGCTGCGGGAGAAGAATCGCTCGGCAACAGCTTCGACTGAGACGTCCGAGTCGATCTGCTCGATGTCGATACCCACGTCGGTCGAGAGGACGAGCGCTACGATTGCCCATTCCCCCGCATGAGAGAGGTTGAATCGAAGGCGCTGCTCACCTTGATCATTGATCAGAAAGGGCTTTCCCGTTGCTGTGTGGCCGAAGGATATGTTACGCGGCGTCTGCGACGTGTAGTCTGCGAGCAGTTCTCGCAGAGCACCATGGGCAACGACGTATCGAGTCCGGTCCAGCTCGCGGCGATACCTATCTGCACGCCGCAACTCATCCATAGAGAGGTGCTCTTCGAGCCCGCGTACGATAGCCTCGGGTTGAGTGAGGAGGATGCTCCATACATGGAGGACTTCAGGAGCCAGACTGTCCAGGAGGTTTCTCACGGTTGCATTCCTCCTTCCGGGTAGCCGTTCGCGTGCGCTGGCGCGCTTCGTGAATGGCGCCCTCCAGCTCTCTCACCAGCGTGTGGAGATGGGGATCTTGACGCATCGTGCGATGGCTTCCGGGGACAAGATGTAGCTCAAGTCCGCAGCTTGTCAGGTCCCTCCAGAGAGGACGGGAATCATCGGGGGAGTACTCCTGGCTTGAGGCGAAGAACGTGATGGCTCCGGCGTAGACGCGGGGTGCATATGTCTTCTGGGCGCGCATGTGAGCCTTGTACGTACGTTGGATCCTTCGCGTGTGATGGCTTCCAAGGTAGCGCAACACTCGCAATCTCTGGACCTGGCGGAGGGTCCAACGAACTCGGCGCAACACGGCACGGACCAGCTGCTTGCGGCGCCTGAAGAAGCCTGCTCTCCGGACGTAGTATCGGAGATCTCGCCGCATTCCAGGGGGCCCTGTCGGATCGAGCAGCGCCAGCAACGCCACGTCTTCGCCGATCTCAAGGAGCTGCAGAGCCATTTCGAAGGCGATATATGCTCCGAGACAGCGCCCCCCGATGAAGTAGGGGCCGTTCGGCTGGACGGCACGCATATCTGCGACGCATCGTGTCGCCATGTCCTCGATGCGATCTTGCGGTACCTCGTCCGGTTCCAACCCTAGCGCCTGCATCCCGTAGAACGGAATGTCAGAAGAGAGCGTCCGAACCAGCTGTGCGAAGTGGTTTACGCTGGACGCTGCAGGCGGAACACAGAAGAAGGGAGGGCCGTCGTCCCCCTTCTGAAGGCGCACTACGGTCGATCGGGACAAACGAGGATTCCGCTCCTGGACGGCTTGGCTCAGGGCCTCGATCGTCGGGCTGTCGAACAGCACGGCAAGCGGAAGCGAGATCCCGAATGTCTTCTCAATCCGCGCGATCAATCGTACCGCCAGAAGCGAATGCCCCCCCAGATCGAAGAAGCCATCATGGATGCTGATTCGATCGACACCCAGGACATTCCTCCAGATCTTGGCGATCGACATCTCGATTGGAGTCTCTGGCCCAACGAAAGCCTTGATCGGTGATCCTTGCATACGGGCTAGGAGGGAGAGGGCCGCATGGTCGAGCTTTCCACGAGGAGTCAGCGGCAATTCGTCAAGCACGATGAACTGGCTTGGGAGCATGTAACGGGGAAGGCGTTCTCGAAGATGCTCCCGAAGAGGCGCGGCTAGATTCCCTGACGTTGCATCCGAAACCACCACGTATGCAACGTCAGGGAATCTA
>Ga0114923_10000627_pt1 | contig 26816 bp, 36 predicted proteins | sample SumtaG_FD_89578 | JGI IMG/M metagenome (GOLD analysis project Ga0114923, IMG submission 89578) | Deep subsurface microbial communities from Indian Ocean to uncover new lineages of life (NeLLi) - Sumatra_00157 metaG | ecosystem: Environmental > Aquatic > Marine > Oceanic > Sediment | place: near...
AGGCCCCATGTTGACCGCTGTGTCGAAGATCTCTTCGGCCACGGCCTGGTAGCGGATCCGGTCGATACCAAGGAGGTCCCAGTAGTCTCGCCGATAGATTACCATGGCCTCACCTGTGGTCAGGTTCTTTATATCCAGGTCGGGATATTGTCTGGACGATATGCCGTACTTGGTCGGACCGCCCCGATCGGTCGGACGATCCACGTAGCCATCTTCGTCTTCGAGGGTCTTTACGAATGCAGGGAGAAGGTCAGCCATCAAGTAGTCCTCTTCTCCACCACCAGGCCGACAATCCAGAATGCTCGCTTGTCGGGCCCGCTGTCCGCGGTAATCTCCGCTATGATCCTGTCCCCCAGATTGACCACCAGAGTATCCGGGACGGTCCCCTGATATTTTCCGTTAGACGCTGCGACATAAGTCAGTGTGATAGTGCTACCTATCGCAGCGCCGGCGCTATCTTTCAAATCAGCCGTGACCGTGGCGGCGTTCAGAAAGGACCCGGCCACTTCGTCTTTGAGCTCGTCGACCTCTATCAGGTTGTCGTTTTTATAAAGTAAAATACTCACGGTTTATTGATCTCCGCTTTTCCGCTTACTTTGGCCTTAGTGTCCTGAGTCCCGGAGACTCTCGCCCTGAAGCTGATAATAGAACTGAGAAAAAACCTGACGATTGCTCCTAGTTGCGTGGTCACTGATACGGCTGAAAAGGCAGCAGAGACGACGCTCGCCGCCCTGGTCGCCGTCCCCATTACTCTTGACGGAGCTACGATTGAGAAGGCCGCCGAGACAGTAGCTACCACTCTCAATATCGCATTTACTGCCGTGGCCGTAACGACGCTGAAAGTGGCAGAGACGGCGCTCACCGTCCTGGTCGCTGTTCCCATTACTCTTGACGGAGCTACAGTTGAGAAGGCTGCTGACACACTAGCGACTGTTCTCAGAATGGCGTTGATAGCTGTGGCAGTCACGATGCTGAAAGTAGCCGAGGGAATCGTGGGCGTGATGGTCTTTGTACCCATTGAGCGCACGCTTGGAACGACAGAATAAGCGGCAGAGACGATTGACGCCGTGATGGTTCGTAGCATCGTCAGAGCGACCACGCTGAAGGCAGCAGAGGGGATTGTCGGCGTTATCGTCTTCGTTCCCATGCTCCTAGTCGCCCCAACGATCGAATAAGCTGATCCGATAGCGGCCAATGCTTTCGTTACCACACCCATTGAACGCGCCGCGGTCACAACGGAGAAAGCAGCCGGGACTGCAACGAGTATGCGCGTTGTGCCTCCTGCGACTTCAATTAAAGGAACCGTACCCGCTGCCCAATTAAAAAGATAAGGAACGATCTGTGGATGATTCGCTCTGGTTGGCGATCCCGTAACGGTAAAACTGCGCCCCTTACCACTCAGATCAGGTTCGGGACTTTGAAATCCGTGCATAGGTAGATAACAATTAAGAGCACCTGGTCTAATGCTAAATGTCCGAATCCCTTTTCCTAGAGCCAAAGCCATGTTGGGGCCAAGGCCCGCAGACCATAACGCGACTTCTCCGATCCGTCCATTTAGATCCCAATTTCCAGAGGAGACATGAATTCCAACTCTGGTCGTAGAAGTGCGCCCACCGCCTGACCAACTGATAGATCCTGTCTCAGTACCCGTGGCAACGGAAATTCCGTTGATGTAGAGTATTTGACTTGTACCAATAGGATTGACCACGTAAAGAACATGAATCTTTCCGGCCCCCCTGTAGTCAACGGGGGAGCTAAGATCGACAAGACTCTTCCAGGTGGTTGAATTATGGTAGGTGCCGGTTACATGACCAGAGGTGTTGAATCCTATGATTACGGCATTCCCTATATTGATGATGTTCGCCCCATTGGTGTCTACAGAATCCAGATCGACCCAGGCGGCCACAGTGCAAGTGCTCGGATCGCCTAGTCGCGCCGCGAAGTCAAGATGTTGAGCGCCTGTGGAGAAATTTCTCACCGACTTAGATCAATCCTGCTCGTTTCATTACGACATAAACCAGCATCAGAGTTTTCTCGGCCGCATTGGTGTTAGTCTTGAACGGCTCCGGTAACGCGGCAACAAATGAGGCTTGATTCGTTTCAACCCAATCCTCCGCCGCTTGCGTTACGAGATCGAGATCATCGAGATTCAAGTTTGCCGTCTTCTTGGCATCGACAAATACCTTCTGCACCCAAGGGCTAGCAATTTTCTTTTTCTCTTGTCGTGTTAATAAGGCCATGATTACTCCCAAATAATACTGACGATGTGTGTACTGACTACAGCCAAAGTCATGCTGGCATCTTCAAATACCAGATCCATTACCACTTCCTCGCTGGCAACTAAAGTATCAGCATCAAGGGTCACCAGGGTTTCTTTGTATTGATCGTCATCCGCAGATCCCCATGTAATTGTGCCGACTCCCTCGTCATTCAAAGTTGCCGCAGATGGATCTTCCTCTACTGCTACAGAAGCCCATTTGACATGAGGCTTCACGACTCCGGTTTCGGCGCTGGAGAGAGACAAAATCCGAAGTTTACCTGTGCCCGTTGGTAGAGTAGGGGGCATTTGAAAACGCAGTCGCCACGTTGCATCTGCCGCAATGTCTGTGGCGTTCGCTACGCCAAGACCTTCATCGTGTTTAGAATTCGCCCCCGCTCCGACATGGATATTAGGAAACACATCGTCAGCATCTACAGGAAAAGCACTATGTGGAAATATCGGTCCTCCTGCCATCTTTGTCCTCCTAGCTTGTCTCTATAAATTCTTCCATAGGGACATTAAACGCTACGGCTAATTGAGCAACGGTATCGAATGACGGACTTCTCTTCCCCTGTTCAAGTCGCCTTAAATAACGAGGATCTAATCCTGTCATCCTTCCAAACTCCGCTTGCGTTAATCGCTCTACCTGCCTTAGCCTGGTTATCCGTTTTCGATTAAAGATCATTGCACCGCTGGGCAGGTGATGATCCAAGTGTTTGCGCTCACCGATTCAAGCGTACAAGTTAGTCCAACTTGAAACTTCAGTACAGTAGGTATGCCAAGAGGGGCTTCTTGGATCACAGCAGTTCCACAAGCCTCGTTAGAAAATCCAGAATCTTCGATACCGGCGCGGAATGCTTTTACTCGATAACAAAACTGTTGATTTTCAGGGACGGTATCCGTCCAAGTTGTCACGTTCGCGCCTACGTTCTGGATGTTGCCCCAATCACCCGCAATACCTGTTTTTCGGTGGATACGAAATCCATCCTCGTTGTCCGAGTTGTCGGTCCAGGTCAGTGTAAGAGACGCCCCCCATGCTGGGGCACTGAACAATACCAACAACACCAGAAACGATAAGACTTGCTTCATGTGAACCCTCCTTATGCTATCGATTGAACCGATGGTGTCATTCTGAGCGGCTTCACGCGTCGGACGATGTGAGGCTTGACCATGTTCAGGGTCAGCTCCCTAACGAGCTTCTGCACTTTCGGCGACATTGCCTCTGAGATCGCGCTCCACAGGTCAGAGAAGATCCGACCGGCGAGCTGAAGGGCTCCGAACATTGAGGTAAGATGGAGCGCTCCCTCAGCATCAAACTGCAGAGTAAAGTCAGAGCCATTGGTCGTGAAGTCAGAGAAATCGAATAGAGCAATCAACGGTGACGCTGCATCGTTAGTGATTTCCTTGATGAAGATCGCATGGGCGATAGTCTGATTCGAACCGTTACCCAAAGCAGTCCAGGTGATGTCAGCACAGTCAAACTCCGCCCGAGCGTTCGTCTTATCCGTAACCACGGCCTTGCTCGCCAGGGTCTTACGTCCCGCACCGGCAAATCCGCCAGTGTAGTTAGTGACAACTGCCTCTGCGTCAATCGGATCGTTTGCCCCTGACTCGTCGACGAAATCGTCATCGTCATCTGGCGTGTAGGGCGTGGCTGTGCTGGTCAACATGCACTTGATCGTATCCGACAGAAGGTTGATCCCCAGTGTCGCGTGACTCCACATTTTATGTTTCGCTGTATTGTAAAAAACGTCCGCCATTGTCTAGCCCTCCTTTTATCTAGGAACCCAATAACTCTAAGAAAAAGTTAGTCAATATACCTGTCGCGATTAATGAGGCAATCACAACCTCCCATTCAGGACTCTGTATTGGAAACCCCGGTAAAACCTTTAGGACTCTAATATCAATCCCACTCAAGTTCGTTGTTGCGGGTGGAACTACAAAGCGGAACACCAGGATATGCGTGTAGTTCGGAGATTGCGGGACATCCGGTTGATCTTCAAGCCAAGAGTCCACTTGGATCTGCATCAGAATATCGCTAGGGGATAATAGGTTTACCTCATATGCCCTTGCCTTCGTTGGGTGAGACAAAATATTGACCACTGTAGACTCAACAATAGTGCGCCGTTTCGACCTATCCTTGATTACCTTAGTAACTTTGTCTTGGTGCCAAACCCTTGCCCGCACGCCATCGGGCATTAGTTCAGCCCGACCATCTGTGAAAAACGCAGGAGGCACTTCTCCTCTTTTCATGATCGACGCTTGCCCCGTGATCTGAAAGTCCCCCCCACTTACCGTAAGCTGCATTGGACCCGTCTGCGTCACGGTAAAGTTGCTGAAGAGAGGCGTGTTGCCAGCATGGATAATTCGTTCTGTAATCATATTAAGTCCCTATTGTCATGTACCCCGCCAAGACTGCGTTGGTTTGAGCACTAAGCTGTATAGCCCTAGTATTGAATGTGGTTGAGGTGATGTTAAAGAAGGCGTGCCACTGAATAATATCATCGTCTGTTGCTCCAGGCAGCAATACTGGGTCCGCACTGTGGGCAACAGGAAATGTAGTGTTACCTAATGCACCGGATAAATGTACGGTCTGAGTCCCCGCCGTCGGGATAACTGGATCAAATGTAGCGTGTTGTACGAACTCACCCGCAGCATTTCGATTCCCTAGCACATTGACGCTTGCTGGTAAGCCGTGGACATTAACGGCTACATCATGAGCTGCTACGGCTACCTCACCAGCAGGGAACCTTTCGATCTCCTCCCAATTGGTGCCCGTTCGTTTGAACAAAACCCATTTATCCGTGGTATCGAGAGTGAAATCGGCTGCGCCCTGCAAGATCATCTGACCCGCTCCGCCAGCCGAATGCTTTAAGACGACATCTCTCGCCCCGTCATTCGCATGAATAAGCAGCAATCTACCATCAGGCTGATTCGTCTGCACAATGTTGGCCAGATCATCAGAGGCCGCGTCCGACTCGGTATCGATGCTATGGACTGCCCCTGTAGGCGTGACGCTCCCGGTCGCTATGGTTAGCTCAGTCTCTATCGAACCGCCAAGCAGCTCGGCGACAACGTCGCGCACGTCCTCTAAGGCGGTCTTCATCTCGCCTTCAGTGCGAGCGGCGTTTGAAAGGTATCCTGTTACGGGTAATACAGACATAATAAACTCCTAGAATCCCTGGACCTGGGCGTCTATCAATGCGCTTGTCAGCGCCTCCGCCTTGTCGAACGCCTTCACCATCGGGCCTGCCCCTATTGCGATGTTCTTGTCGAATAGTTTCGCGGTCGTTGCCGAGCCGCCGTCGTCTTGAAGGTCGATAGAAACGGCTTTGATTCTTCTAAATGTCTTTGTTATCGGAAGTCTTGTTCCGCCCGAAGCAATGATCAGGTCCTCGATGATCTCCAAAACATCCGGTACGTCCAGAATAGCCTTGAACTTGCTGACTTTTGCCCGGACCGTCCCGGCCTCGGTCTTTATCTTGAACTCGTATTTCTGCCGGGTAACTCCATCCAGCTCGCCCGGCCAGGTGACGAAAGACGGCAGGGGATTCCAAAACGTCGCAGCGTCGGTACTCCAGAACACCAGAGAGTCTTGAATCCAGAATAGATCCGGGGTGTCTGTCCTGTACTCCAGCATGAAGCTCTTTGAAATAACTGTGGTCTCTAGTAGGAGCTTGGACGGAACTTCTATTGTCTGTGGGGTCAGCTCGTCGGTGTATTCCATTGACTCGGTCTTGTTGGCCCAGAAGGTATCAGCCGGATCAAGTCTCCAGAAAGGGGCGTTGTTATCGGCGCTCCAGAAAAGGGTGAGCTGGTCTGCAAGTAGATCGTTCCCGCCGTCAATGACTCCATTGGTGAGCGTTCCGGGCCATATAAGGGCTTTGTAGTCTTTGGTTTGAATGACGTTTTTGACTATCACTTCACCGAGGTCTTTTACGATCACGGCGGCGGTGGCGCTTTCGTTCCCCGATGTATCCACGGCCTTGACCATGATGGTCTGGGTTCCCCTGGGGATCTTCGCTATGTCGAACTGGGTGACTGTGACAAGGCCCTCGTGCAGGGAGATCCCACTTGCCCAATTTCTATTACTCCCGGCGTGACGACGGAGACGAAATCCAGAGAAGTCGAGCGGTTTGTTTGGGTATAGCCATTTGACTATCTCCCCTTCGAGAAAGAACGAATCAACGTCGGGCGGTAGATTTGATTTTCCGATTACTGTGTGGCCGTTTATCTCCGACCATTCGGAAGCAAGGCCGAGTCTGGAGACGGATCTGATTGCGAGGTCGTAAGATTCGCCGTCCTCGACGGGACTGAACGAAACCTCTCCGGCGTCTACGGGCACAAATGGCAACCAGGTGTATTTATCCCCTGAATTCGTCTCTCTGAAGCGGCCCTGAAAGAAAGCCGGTTGAATGTTACTGCTCGATTTGAAACCGAGTATAACGAGAATTCTGGACTCAAGGGTTCCGTCGCCGGCGCGGACTAGGGCGTCTTCGTCGGATATGACGCTTTCTATTATGGGCTTAGGGGGAAGCTGCTGGGCGGGAGGGTTGGCCGGAAGGCTTATCTGACTATCGAAAGCGGGAATCGTGCCCGTCTCTGCCGTATGGACGGCTGTAGCATGATCGACCATTATCAGCTTTGCGCTCAGGTCCCTGAAAGGCAGGATCTCCTTGACCAGTAGCTCGACGCTCTCACTGCTTACCTCGCCGAACATAACCAGGTCCCCTACTTTCGGAATGGTTGGAGTAATAGGAGTGGTAAAGACTACATTGGTCTGTCCACCTACGTTCAAATTTATAGGAGCAAGATTACTGGTGCCGTCGTCGTAGCGGATCCGGACTGTGTAGCTCTTTCCGGCTTCCATTGTGAAAGTATCGTCGATGTCGATGTCGGTAGCGTTGGGGCTGCCGTTGACTGTCTTGATACGAGCGAAGCCGAGGCCAAACTGGGGAATGTCGTGGGTGATTCTGACCAGGTCCCCCCTAGTACAGATGATATGCTCCACGTCGACGGTCAACTCGTGGATCTCAGGGCGTAGTCTGCCGGTTGCTATGTGGTATCGACCGTCTTTCCACGCCTGATCTTTGTCGGTAATGCCGAATAGCTCCAGGACTTCGAACTTGGTAGCGTTGCCGGCATTAAACCCGTCGTCGAAGACCAGCCGCTCGTCCTGTTGATAGTCCTTATCGGCGTTGATGAATCGGACTTTGAGGCCATGCGGGACATCGTTAAACGCCTTGCGTCCCTTGTATCCCGTTGAGTTTCTTGGCGTGAAGTGCTGAATGATCGTTGTCTGGACAACGTCCGTTACAACACTGTATTTTCCGTCTTTCATGGCAAACGAGGCACGCGCGGAGGCCGCAATGTCCCGTAGAGACTCAAAGACAGTGGATCGGAAATCCATCACGGCGTCGAAGTTCCTCCCTGCCGTAGCGTCGGCGTCTGCCCAGGCCTTCAGACCATCGCCGTCGATCCGGCTGTCTGCCAGCGCCCGCTTGTTGGCAGCTCCCCGGAGCACCTCCGCATAAGCCCATGCCGCCCTCCTGGTCACGACCGGAGAGGTCCAGGCCGAGCCGTTCCAGGTCGGAAGCTTGGCCTCGACCAGAAGGTTGAAACGATCCACCACACCGTTGAGCTGGTCGGTGGCTTTTATCCTGAGAGCAACCTTGGCCATCCCCGATATTGTTATGGGATCGACGTGTTTGATAGTGCGCAGAGTAGACCAAAACACTTCATCCCTGATCTGCGCGTCTTCAGTGTCCGCCGTGGTCCTTTTGAGCCTAACGTCGTATTGATTCTTTGATACGGTCCACCTCAGCCCCCGTCTGACTAGGCTGGACTTTTTCTCCGTGACTGTGATCGTCCCTGCCGATGTCCATCCACCGCCGCTTGCAGGCTGGTACTCCACGCTTACGGAAACTGTTCGTTCTATCTTGGTTCCATCGTCTTCGAACTCTACTAGGCCGTTAGCAAAGACAATATCGACAGAGAGTTCGTCAGCATCTATCTGGCTTCTTTGAGTTCGCCAACCGTCTTCTGCCTTGAGCCTGATAGATAGGGCATCCTCTCTTACGTCGTTGCTAAACAGTCCGATAGCGGAGTCCCCGGAAAGGCCCTCCCTGGTCTGTGTCTCGACACCCTCGAATTGACTGATAGGCGTGTCCCCGATCCGCATGTCAGTCATCTGGACAGGCCCATATCCTATGGTAAATAGCTGGCGCAAGAACTGATCGTTTCCTACGATCTCCGTAAAGGTCTGAGCCCCAAGGGTAGGAAATATCCTATGCTTGCCGAACAGACGAGGGATGGCCCCGAAGTTGTTAGCCCTGTTTTGCCCTCCGGTGATGGCTAGTGTCGGCGACTCGGCCAGCAGGCCGCTCCCGCTCCCGCTCGTTCCCGACAGTCTTCCAAGTTTCGGTCTCGGCGGCGGCGCGATGGCGTTGACTATGAGAGAACCGACGAAATTAACAGCCGCTCCGGCTATGCTCCCGACAACGGCGCCAAACGTTCCGCCGATCGCACCGGCCACGGCGAGGCCAACAAAACCTCCTACGGCTATTACCGCGATCGAGAGGATGGTCCTGAAAATCTTCCCCGCCCCGCCCCCGCCTGGGTCAGTCGGCACGACGCGGACTGTCACGGTATCGCCGGCACCAGGCTTGATAAACTCCCACTCCTCGCGGATGATCAGGAGATCTCCGAGAAAGACGTGTGCATTTAGACCTGCAGACGGATAAGAGTTCACAAGGCGTAGAATGTCCCCGATCGTTCCCCCCTCGGGTATAGCTAGATCTATTCGCTCGACGGAAAAAGGGTGTGGGCAGGAAATGACCCTTATGCCATCGAATGGTGCCTGTAAATTCCTAATAATCTCCGTGTCCATTGTAAGCCATCGTATCTTTCCACAACGCTATTTATCGACTTGTCTATGTGCAGCATCCAACCCGGCGCGATCACCACGCCGACATGGATCGGCTGGCCCTTGATTCTTAGAAGTATCCCATCACCTGACTTTGCTTCTTCCACTCTCCTCCACGTCGTTAGCTCACCCGCCATAAAGCGCCCGAGGCTTTCCTCTTCCTCTCTCCCGGCGCTGGAGACAAATCCAATCCCGTCATAAGACGGCAGGTCGCACTGAAACTGCTCTTTGAGCACAAGCCTGAAAAGCCCCCAGCAGTCGATTCCGTCCCTGTCTCTCCCCAACTCTTTCCATGGCAGCCCCACATATTCATTGACCCAACTTGGAAACATCAAAAAAGCCCCGGATGCGTCGCGGGCGTGAAGCTGTCGCCTGGATAAGGCTCGTTCAGCACGTCCTCGAAGCTCAGCTCCCCCTCCACGACCAGGGAATCATACCGAACGTCGCGCAGCGTAAAACTAAACGGACCAGCCTCTACCGTATCGGGATCACTCGCCAAGACGACCTCCATGGTTGCGCTAGGAGGAGATGTAATGGACCTGACGGCGGTGACAATCTGGCGGTCCACATTGTCGATCGTGAGAGTGACGCGGGCCAGGCGATCATCTCGCTCCTGGGGCATATCGGCAAAAAAGGGAAATCCGATGAAGGTATTCCCATTACTCACAATGTTCTTCGTGTTGTTGACCACCCTGATCGGTGCTGCGAGGTCCGCGTGATCGATAGTAAGCAGGACAAGGAAAACCTCTGATGTCTCTTGAGAATAGATTGCCTGCTTTGCTGTTACGGTAATGTCACGACTCACGGTAATATCTCCAGACTCAGGGCAGTCTTCCAGACATTTGGCTCCAAAGCCTCAATCTTGGGTGGCTCGACGAACCTAAAACTCACTGTGTCCCCCGTTCGCGTTAGCTTCCAGTCAAAGGCTCCCACGCCTCCGGTCAACGTGGTCGTGTAGAAATCCATTAAAGTAGTCGATTGAGCCGTGGTTAAAACCAGGGGAATTTCCACGTTGCGGACTCCTGCCGTGAATCTCCTCCTCATCTTGGGAGGCCCCACATCCATATTTGTGCGAAGCCTTTCCTCAGGGGCAGTCTCCACATGGCCAAGAAAAGCGTCCTGAGGGAGTCCGGGCGGCCAGAGGGTAGGCATCAGCGAATTGCTCCCTGTCTGTTTGTGCCGAAGGTCTGACTGATGGCATTTGCCACCCTCCCCCCGTTTCGAATATTGTTTGAAACCTCTTCTTCTATGAAAAGAGAAATCTGTTTTCGACCATCCACTCCTGTAGATTGTGATGTGCGTACCCGTGCCGGCGAATTATTGAACACGTTGACTATTAAGTCACCCCCTCCGTCGTTTAATTGTTTTAAGGGCACAACCGCCTCAGGACCTTCTTCGCCGATCAATGCAAGCGTTGGAGACGTAACCAGCCGTCCACGAGCCATAGTCGGGACAGAGATGCCCGGTAGACTCAGGGCGCTCGGTGGCGCAACAGGCAGGGTTGGAATGGAAGGAGAAGAGAACAGACCTCCCAGGCCGCCGCTGAAACTCGTTATGAGTGTTTCGAAAATTCCACCACTCCCGGTCTTGCTGATTTGGTTATTTGACAAGATCGCTTCTTGAGTCATTTTTATAAGAGCTTGCACTACATCAATCGCAAGCTGTCTGAAGGCGTCGCCAATGTCTTGCGTGCCGCTCACCATGCTGTCAGTGAAACGCTTGAAAGAATCCTCAATATCCTCAAATTTGTTCTCGGTTTTCTTGAGGCTCTCTCTCAAATCCTCGATCTCAATCTTCATATTGGCGATAAGTTCAGGACTGCGCTCCAACGCCCCCGCCTCGATAAGGCTATCCATCGCCCGCTCGAAAGCGGCGAGCCTTTCCTCTGCCAGTTTGGTCTCGTTTCCAAACACCTTGAATCTGTCCTGAGCTTTCTGCAGCGCCTTGGCGAGATCCACTTCTATGCGCTCGAGTGCTGCATCGTCGATAGGGCCAAAGACTGGAGCAACTGACACGGGTATCCGTACCTCAACCTCGTGTTTTGTTTTAGGAGGTGTCTTTGTGCCAGAGATAACGACTTTTTCAGGAATCTTTGCACCAATGCCGGCATTCAACGCATCTAACCTTTTTTCTATTGCCCTCCGTTTCTTGAGGTTTTCACGAACAGCCTTTTCATTCTCTTCCGAACTAGGTATAGACGCCCCTATGACACCCGACTTGATAGCTTCTTGCTGTTTGAATAATAATTCTGCTTCTTTTCTCAGTCTTCGTAGCTCAGCGGTGGCTTTAACAATTTCACCGGGATCAACTATGTTTTTAAGTCCTGATATGGTTTTGGACATTTGCTCGACAGCAAAGCCCCCAAAGGTAACGATGCCCTTGAATTGTTTGATTATGTTTTTGAGACTCTCGAGGAACGCCGGATCGGTTAAAAGCTTTGCGACATCCTGAAGGATCGGCATGAATTCAAGGGCAAGGACAGTGCCGGTCTTTGCAAAGACCTTTCCCATATCTTCTATCTGGTCGTTGGCCGTTTCGGCCTTTCTGAGTATGTCCTCTTCGATCACTATCCCGAGACGCGCCGCGGCCGCCGCGTACTCATCGAGTCCCTTCTTGCCGTCTTTGAACAAAAGATTCGCAATACCTACACCCTGACGACCGAAGAGATCATAAGCGGCGTTTGCCCGTTCAGCCGGGCTCTCTATGCCCACGAGGGCCTCGGCAACCTCCCCCAGGAGGGTCGAGGAATCCTTGATGTTTCCGTTTGTATCTCTGAGTTGAATTCCCAGGTCTTTGTAGGACTGTAAGGCCTCGCCGGTGCCCCCTGCCGCCTCTCCAATTCTACGGGTGAACTGTTCTAGGGATTTATCAAGTTCCTGCTGCCCTATTCCCGCCCTGCCTGCCGCAAAACGAAGCTCCTGGAGTGCTTTTGTAGTAAACCCGATCTTATCCGCCGTTTTGGCGATTTCATCCGCGACAGAGATGGCCTTTCGAACGAGTAGTCCCAGGCCCGCAGCCCCCGCCGCCAAAACTGCCGCACTGCGAAAACTAAACATAGATTTCGCCACACGATTGAATGTAGTCGCGACCGCCGCCATAGAACGCTTCATCCCTGAGGCGGCGTTCTTTGTGGCGTTCCGCGCCTTTTTCATATCGCGTTCAAAAGAGGCGCTATTAGCCTCTAGTTCTGCGCGCAAACGACCGACTTTAGTTGCCATTAATCTAATCCCTACCTATTGAGTCTGGTTGTGAGCTGATCCATTCCCCGTGTTTCTCTGATAACTCCTGAAGGCCTCCTTGATTTTCTCGCTGAGCTGCACTCCACTCACCTTCTCCGGCTTCATGAGTCGCGCCAAAGCCGGAAATCGTTTGGTCCGCTGTAATGCGGCAATGTGCCAGGCCATCCACAGATCACGCTTATGCTCCGCCTTGATTTTGTCACGCTCCTCCTCAAGGATGAGCCTCGTCTGATACGGAGTCAGATCCCAGAAGTCTGAGGGTCGGACGCCCGCACGAAAAGCCGATTGAAAAACCTTTTCAATCCAGTCACGATCCGGGCGGGCAGCAGAGGGTTTGCGGGTGCCTTCTCCTCTTCCGGGATGATCTCATTGCCGTAATATGAATAATTATAAGCCCTGTTGACGGCCTTGAGGAGGGGAATGAGGGGAGGAGAGAGAGACTTGATCTGATCGGCGGTCATATCGGGATGATATGCCTCGAAGCCGGCCGCCGCGAAAATGGCCAGGGTATTAGGGTCGCTCAGATCGTAGGCTTCTTTCCCGATCTGAGCCTCGACTTTGGCTATGGCATCCCAGGAAAAGTAAAGAGTATATTCCCGCCCTCCTATTCCGACAGTTGTTGATCCTTTGACCCGGTTATCCATTTTAGCTCCACGTCACCGCCCCGGTGATCTCGATTGTCACACTGGCGTTGATCTTGTCGTCCACCCCGCCGCTGATTCGAAACTCCATGACAAACCCGGCAAAGCTGAGTTTGGTTGCAGGGCTATCGGTGAGAAGTAACTCGAAGTTCCTCTTTGTCCGCGCAGCTCGATCGTCTTTGAGTCCGATCTGCTGCGTGTCGCTCGGATCGAGATTCAACTCCATTGAGAATTGGCCTTCGTCCGGCAGGCCCATGATTTTCTCACGAGCGGTTGACGCCAGATGCGTAGCGTCGATTATGGTGGCTGCCCCTCCGGGACCATCAAAGCTGTTCACCTCTCCGACAGCAGTAAAGACTTCAGGCCCTCCCCCGTCCCCTCGTTTAAAGACTACCCCTTGGGTTTCTAATGCGTTTGTGGCCATAGTTTATTCTCCCCTCTTTTTCCGAACTTGGCGTCCTTTGCGCCTTTGCGCGAGTCGTCTTTATCCGATCTGAATCTGTCCTTTACGTGCTCGCCCCTACGATTATGATGTCGTAAGTCACGCCCGTTCCCCCGGCGCTGTTTGTTATTTTGAGAAGATCGCCGGTGGCGGCTGTGACCACATATGCCGTGGCGTCCGGCGCAACGAGCATTAAAAGCCCGCCTGGCCTTACGACGATAACGTCCGTTGCGTCTCCAACCCAGTTTATGAAAGCGTTCGCGGCTGCTCCCCCGACCTCGACGTTGTTGGTATTAGCCAAAAGGGCAAAAACGATAATTGCCTTGATACGGGCAAATGTCAGGGACGTTCCAAAAGCGTTCGTGAGGGACGCCGCAAGGTCAATATCCTCCGTTGCACTGGCAGCCAGGGTCCGCTGATCGTGGAACACCAGGTCCGCCTGGTCTAACCCGGTCCCGTTTGCCAGACTGATTATTTTCTTGTAATTGACCGGATCTTTGACCGATGATAGATCCAATCCGCTCAGGTTATCCAGAATCGCGTTCAGCGATATTTTAGACGTTAGAGTTTCAGCCATAGTCAGTTCTCCTTATGCCAGATTGAATAATCCTGAATCACCCTGAAAACTTCGACCCCTTGCTCGTAAAAATCCGAATCGGAAAGCAGAAGCACGCCGCCTATATTGTCCGTCCCCATCAGGCCCCGAAACCCGTCCAGCGCTCCCCTCACGGTATCGGCCAACGCTTTGACCCCGGAATAGGTCTTGTCCCAAAGGTCCAGTTGAATCCTGGGATCCGCCAGGCCGCTCGGTCCGTCCAGGGAGCGGATTCGGTCCCCACTTACCCTCTGATACGTGATTGCCGGATAGGTTGCCGCTTGGGGTAATTTGAGCGGATATATGCGCGAGCCCACCAAAGCTGTCACATTTTGCTCCCCGCTTAAAAAACTAAACAAACCGGCTTCCATTTACCCCCTCACGAAGCGTTAACTCTTTATTACGGCCCGATCTTCACTCATTCGGGTAATTCCCTAGAGCTTGACCCTCTTGCCTGCCCCCGCTCTTTTGGCGAGGCTTTTCGCCTTGGATGCCAGGGATTTCCAGATTTCACGTCCGAGGTTGTCCAAAACACCCCGGACATTCAGATCAAAGGCGCGCCGCATAAAGGGATGCGCCGGCATACTGCCCGAGCTCTTTCCCGATTTTGATACGCGCGGCCCGGTACCAAACTCCAGCAGATGCGCGTGCGGGAATTTACTCGAAGGCCCTACGACCACCAAAACCCCCTTACCCTCTCTAAACGCTTTGGCGTTAGCTCGTGTGGATACATTTCCGATCGTAATGCTGTCCGCCAGGTGGCCGGAAGGACCGGGATTGTCGCTCCTTGGCGCAAACGCCTTGCCGTCCCTCATGATAGGCTTAGCCGCTCGCCTCAGAGCAGACCGAAGGACAGTTTTACTCGCCCCCTTTGGCAACTCTAAAAGGGCGCGTTCCAGTTCCTTTGCCCCCGTTAATTCAAATTTAAATGCTTTCTGCATCGAGTCTGACCCTAGAGAGCAAATCGAGCCCCTCGCGTCTTCCTATTTCCGCCACAGAGTGAATATCGTACAGCCTCGTTTCGTGAACTATCCTCATTGTGGGTAAAACCCCTGTCAGGTATCGAATCCTGAACATCGTATCGAGCTCCGCATTGACCTGCTTCGATTCGAACCTCTCCTGCCCCCTGAGCGGGATCACCTTGGCCCATACCTTTGAGAAAGTAGACCACGTCTCTACCTCCTCCCCGAAAGTGTTCTGAGATACGGTTTTCTTTTGAATCGTAATTTTTCGATCAAGACTTCCGCTCCTCATATCAAATCACAGTTGATCGCGGTCTTCGGGTCATATCTCGACAAACCTTCTGTCTCGCCCCGCCAGCCAATCCGCCGATTGCGGCACCTTGGATATGCTCGCCCCCGCGATCACCGTCTCCCTGTGCTCGTACATAGAGCCGATAATCTCCAGCATCGATTGCTTCAGGTTTAACGGCACAGCGTCGGCGATCCCGTAGCCCGCATCATAGTTAATAACCACGGCATTCATTACGTCCCGTGTGACCGGATAGCTCTCCCCAAAGGCAGGAGTGATTCGCCCCGGCTGGCTCACGGCATCGACATCGTATTTACTTGCGGCCCACGTCTGTTGAATCCCGTCGGTATCGATGTATTTGATACTATTGACTGCTATGAGAGGCGGATTCGGCACCTCGAGCACAGCGGAGCGGAAGCTATCCAAGTTCCATTCCCAGGTGGCCGTGATAAACTGCCTGCCGGTATATGCCTCCCGGTCTTCCCTCGCGGCAATAATGAGATTGCTGATATAATCGTCGTCTTCCGTCCCCTCCACACGGAGGTGCTTCTTGGTCATTGTGACGCTGAGAGGTTCCGCGTCCGGTCCGGTAATGCGCTTAAGCCCCCCCATTATCTAAAGTAAACGCTTACGATCCCGCCCTTGGCGTTCCCTGCGTTACTGACCTTGAGCTCGAGTGTTCCATCGACCGCCACAGGCCGGTTAGTCGTGGTCCCGTCGCCGATCAGGGGAGCAATAGATGTCGTGACGGTATTGCTCAGGTTGGCCCCTTTGCCCCCAACGAGATCAATCCCGTCCTCATCCTCGAGCGTAACGTCATATAGATTCGTCGGCGCGGTCCCCCCACCGTCCGGTATAAAAGTCGCCCGGAGAATCTCGCCTGAGATGACTCCCGACAGGACCCCGTTTACATCTCCGGAGGCATCGCTCAGCCAGTCCATGATGAGCTTCTTGATGGTCCGTGTGGCGCTTTTGGTGATGCTTATAGAGCCTGCAGCCATCTAATCCCCTCCATCCCTTGTCTCTTGACTCTGAGCCCTTAGCTCTCAGCCCTAGGCTACTCTGATCCCTAAGACATAGACCTCGCAGGCCACGTTATTACCCCCGCCCGATCCCTTGACCCAGGTGACCCTCAACGCCCCCGCTGCTGCTATTTCGTGGTTGGCATCGTCGATCGTAGATGCCCGAGTGATCGACTTGTCGTTACCGGCCCCAATCGCCATAGCGTCGGTGATCGCGCTCGCCCCTTTACCCACGACGATGGTATCCTCGGTCGCATGCCCGTCCGCCCCGGTTTTCACGCACCAGGCATCGATTACCCGCGTCTTGTGGGTCAGGGTGACCTCAGTGTTCCCGGAAGCCGCATCCGCGATCGTGACCCTGTGTAGTACCGTCAACCCCCCGATCACGTTCACATCCGCCACCACGGCAGCAACCAGGCCGGTCAAAGACGCAAGGGCTAATTTGGCTTGAGTAACGGACAGATCTGCAAGATCCGCCGTGACCACTTCTGCAGCTACCATCGTTATCCCGGTCGGAGTGATGGTCAGGAGCGTGGCTTTAGTGTCTTTATTGTAAAATTCGAAATTCCCGGAGGTGTTCCACCTCCCGCCAACTAGATCAATCATGATTATTCCTCCCTACGAGTCAGCCAATAATCCAGGGCCGGATCGACTCTCAACTCTCAGCCCTTAGCTCTCAGCCGTTCCTCAATCAGTGATCGCAGCCGGCGGCGTCGCCTGCTTGTAACGCATATCGAGCAGAGCCGTGACCGAGATTAGATTAGTCACCTGGCTTGAATCGGCCACGAGGAGATTGATAACGTCGAAGCCATTCGCCAGATCCAGCGAGGCCGGATCTATGCCGAAGACGATCGTCTTATTCTTGATGTCGTTCGTGACCGTGTAGTTTTTGGCATCGGTTTTCTTAACCAGCGTGTCAGTGGTCGCAATGTCCTCGTTTGCCCATATACCGGAGGCATTGTTGCTCAGAACCTTGACCCCCGTGCCCGCAACCGCGGATGCCTGCCGTGGAGAGATCAGGGTCGCATGGCCTACCGCCTGAGTGAGCTCGACAAGTATCCAGGCCATCAGGACATTTTTTAACGAGACGTAATCGCTCGTCACCCCGCCATTAGTAGTCTGAGGCTGCGCGAGCTGAACCATCTTAAAGTTCTCCGGAAGCGTGAGAATTTTTCCCATCTTATTTCTCCTCTTTTCTTTGCCTTTGGCTTGCTTTTGTACCTATGCGCTTTACGTCCTTTTTTACGCCCTGGTTGCCAGCGCCACGAACGGACTCTGGGTGGCCGACCCTTTGTAAGGAGTCCGTGCGCTATTCGGTATCGGTTGCCCGTCGGTCCGCAGGGTAAAACGGAAAACAGTCTGGTCAGTCAGGAATTGGACATGAATAGACGATGCCGACTGTATGCCGCCCTTTTCGATCATGAGGTACTTCTGAAGATCGGCGAACATGATGTCCCCTACGGTCCCTAGGGCCGCGGCCTGCTCGATCGGCACGATGGGACGCCCGAGCAGAGTTCCAAAAGGCCCCCCGGCGAGATTACCTCCCGGCACGAACACCGAAAAACCCCCGGTCCCTACCGCATGGTGGAGTTGGAAAAGTTGCGGCCAGATTTCCTGATTGATGTACCACTCAGCGCGAGCCAGGCTTGATGCCGGCATCCGGGAATACATCTTCTCGATATTTTCCGCGACGATCGTGGCCGCTGTCTGACTGGTTTCTTTGGTAACACTGACCAGCGCCGGCGCGTTCAGTATCCCTAGAGGCACACCGGCCCCCGAGCCATTGACGATCTTGTCATCCACCTGAAAGCCGAACTCTTCGGCAAACCACCCCCTGACTACCCCCTCGAGGGCCGTGGCATCCATGAGTAATTCGTCCGTGGAATAAAACAAACCAATGAGCTTTTTGAGATCGAGCTCGATCTGACGGAATTTAGGCGCGCTGGCCGTTTTGGTCCCCGCCTCAGCCAACCAATAGGCGATAATCCCGCCGAATCGGCTACTAGCGCGGCTCGTCTCATCCACCGCGTTTATTTTCAGCCCGTTTGAATTGGGTCCGATCGGGATCCGCCTGGTCCTGCTGCTCAAGATCCCTGTGGCGATAGTGTCCCGGAGCATCTCGGATGAGAAATCCGTCTGAACCAGAAAACCCCCGTCACTCTGGACCCCTTCGCCCATCCCCGTAGCAGCCCCAATCATCAACCTGGGATCGACGGCCTGGCCCGGCTGCGCGGCATTGGCCACAGCGGTAAGCTGCTCGCCGAGTGATTTGAATTTCTTTTTATCCTCAGGGTCCGAGGCAGGGTCCTCCTGACGAAATGACTGCCCAGCAATGTCCCTCTCCCGCTCGAGCTGGCGCTCCTCGCGTTTTATATCGTCATTCAGGCCGTCGAGCTCCGCGGTGATTTTGTCGTCCCGCTCCTTTTCCTCGGCCGTAAGGTCCCGGCCCTCCACGCGGACTTTTTCAAATACCCTCTGTGCCTCTTTGATCAAATCAGCCTTTCGCTGCCTTAAACCCATGATCCTACTTGCCATCTTCTTTCCTCCTTTCCATAAAAAAAGCGCGTGACCGTATCAAAATCGGTAGAGCACTAAAAACCCTACCTACTCTGAACAGTCACGCGCTATTCGATGGAATACGCGGTATTTCTGTCTATGTCATCTTTCCCTTACCGCCGATCAATGGATCACGGGATTACGGGTCAGATGTCGATTTCAACTTCCCTTGTGAACTCTTTTTAAATCCTTGTCAAATGTTTTTTTCAATCACCTCTTACTCCTCTCTGCTTCTAGGAACTGACTCAACGTCTTTATACACTTATCTATTACCTGAACATGATTCCTGCTAGCCAATTTTAGGCCACTGATAAGTGTCTCAATGTTATCGATATTTTGGGATGCCGCGACCTTATATTGAAAGAAATCTATTCCACTCGTAATCTCGCGACTCAAATCACGGGATTGTTTGATTAGATCTTCAAGCTCTGCTTTCTTAGTCATTTCTTATGAAAAACAAGGCCCACAATTGCCCCAGGATTAACGATCTCGAGGGGGCCTACCCCTAGGAGGGGTGAATCCGGACTGCTCTGTAAACTAATGTTGTCTATATGTCTGCTTGTAAATCTCCATCATAAAGTTGCAGAAAAGGCGAGATAGCCATGTCGGTTCGTTTTTAATTTGCAGCCCATTTATCTACTTGATGTTCTGAAACTTAGCCTCTCGTATTAACTCTTCAAACGTACCTCCACATTGAACATGAAGGTTGAAAAAACCAAAATATTCTTCAAGTGACATCACAGGGCGATTAACCGATCCACAATAGATACAATAAAGTGAGCTATCATCTTTAGCTAGTCTTAACACAGCTTCTTTAATTTGCTCTGACATCTCCTTATGGATATCATCCATCATCGTCCCCTTAGTTGGTTGTCATATCCCCTTTTCATTCGAGCACCTAACCATCCTCTCTCGGCGGTTCTGGTTTGTTCATTTGATCTTTGCGTTGACAGTATTCATATGCAATTTTCAACTGTTCCTCTCTAAGTGATTCCGGAATACTTACAAATGATTTTAAGATTTGATCTTTTTCCTCTTTTGAAAGTTTCACATTGCCTGATTTTTCGACCTGCTCAAGGCGTTTTTTCATCATGTCAACCCCTGGCCCGGTCCCGGCCAGGTATGTCCGTTGACACGCGGATGTAAACTCCCTGAATAAGTCTTCTTCTGTTGGAGATCGCATTAACTCGCAACCCTGAGATTCAACCGCCTCCGGCGCATCTCCAGATCCGCGCTTTGCGCTCTACGCCCTGCGCTTTGCTCCCTGGTCCTGCTCACCCTGTCGATCGTCTGGTCAAGCGTAGCAATCCTATCCACCATGCCCGCCCCCAGGGCTTGCCTGGCCCCAAACACTCGCCCCTCTCCGAAATCTTTCTTCACCGTAGCTACCGGCACACCCCGGTTTCGTGCCACGTTTTTCACAAACACGTCGAAATAAGCGTCCACCCTTGCCTGAATATTCTCCCTGGCCTCCTCGCTCAACGGTTCCGACGAGTTTCCTTCCGCCTTGAACTTACCCGCCTTGATGATCGTCGTCTTGATTCCGAACTTCTCCTCTGCCACGGAAAAGTCTTCGTGTACCGCCAGTACCCCGATAGAGCCCACCTCCCCGCTAGGTGTCACGACAAACTCCCCCGCCGCGCTGCCTATCCAGAACGCGGCGCTGGCCGCCAGACTGTTAGCCACGGCGACTATCCTCTTCTTTTCCCGCGCGGCGAATATCTCCGCCGCCAACTCCTCCACACCTGACACCCCGCCCCCAGGCGAGTCTACATCCAGTACGATCGAACCGATAGTTGAGTCCCCTACTAGTTGCCTAAACCTTGAGGTGAATTTCTCGATCGACGTTCCGCCGCTCGACTCCGAGATAAGATTCATCCTGTGAGAAATGATACCGAACAGAGGCAGGACAGCTATCGACCCGCCGGTTTGCGCTGTATGCTCTGCGCCTTGCCTCTCATGCTCTGCGTTCAGACGCTCGCGGATCTCCGCTTCGGTAAACGATATACCTTCACACCGAAGACGGAGCAGCTCTGTTATCTGCAAGAGCTTTTCCGGTAGTATCGCCCAGGGCGTCTGTCTGACCGCCGACATCAGGTGCGGATATTGTTTCTGAACCATCGTTATCATCGTCCTTATCCTCCAAAGCTAAATCGGCCAACTCATCCCCCGCGGTCTTCTCCCACTGTTTTACGACATTCAAGACGCTGCAAATCTCCCGATCTGATTCCTTTTCGATTGCCGCTACCAACCCCCCCGCATGCCGGTCGGTATATGTTAGCAACTGAGCAAGAGAGATCCCCAGGGTCTCTGATGCCCACGGCGCAAACGAGGAATAGAATTCGGCGACCCATTGCACCAAACCATCGTAATCAGTTTTGGTATCCGTCATGCGCTTGTACGCAGTCCTTACGCTTGCCGTCTCCTTTTTAGCCACGCGCGCAGCTACCGATTTGACCAGGCGATTATATTTCCCCTGGACCGGATTCATATTCATCTGGGCGAGTGGCGTGTCCAGACCGCTTAGCGGATTCAGATTCTCCTTGATTCGCGCCTCGTTTCGCGTCAGCCATCCGTTTGTTATTCCGCTCGCATAGGCCTCGTATCGTGACTTGGTATCCCCCCTGAGGAGTCCCTCGATCAGAAACTCCGCAAAGAATATTTGAGGGGCCAGGATCAGGTCGCGCGTGATTGCCTGCTCCCATCGCCTGAACCAAGGCATCATCGAATAAAGAACGAAGTCGATTGCCTGCTGCTCGATATTTGAAAAAGACGCTTTATCCAGGTCCCTCAGCAAATGCGGCGGGATATTGAACCAGCGCGCAAACTCATTGATCTGGAACTTCCGGGTCATGAGAAACTGCGCATCCTCCGCTGTCATACCGATCTTATCCCAGCTTAAACCCTCCTCCAGCAGCGCAGTTCCGCCGGCCGCGTCTCTACTGAAAGACTCCTTTAAGTTTTTCCTACCTTCATTAGTGAGCTGACCCGGATGCTTCAAGACCCCCCTGATAGCCCCATCGCTAGTAAACAGCCCTGAACCATATTTTTCCGTGGCAAGCGCTAGGCCTATGGATTCCCGCATCAGGCCAATCGGAGAGATCCCCATGATCCCGTCCGACGAAAGCCCCCTGACATGAAAGACATCGTCCTGATTTAGCCTTCGCGTCGGCCCGTTGACCGGACTGTACTCGTACACCAGCCGCCCCGTATCCAATTGTTCAACACTGATCCGGTCCGGGTGGAGTGGAATGAGCTTATCGACAGCCCCTCGAGGCCCCGGAATAATCTCGTTATACGCATTCCCCCTGAGCGCAATATGTCCCGTCATCATCTCCCGCCACTCGAAAGATGTCTGCCACGGATTAGGTTGATTGTGTAAAAGATCGAACAGCGGATGGTTTACGGCCCTTTCCTTTCCGCCGTTCGTCATCTTACGGTAAATGATAAGCGGGATTTGCGCGACCGTCTCGCTGACTATCCTCACCGCCGCATAGACCGCGCTGACGTTATAAGCGGTATCGGCGGTCACGCGGATCCCCGCGGTCGTGAGAGTGCCGACCGAGTTATACCAGAAGTCATCCCACGCCGGAGGACCTGCTGAAGGAGAGGAACCAAACAGTTTCGATAAGATGCTCATTTAACTCTTGAGGTGCTTCACAATCCCCATAATAAACAATGCCGCCCCAAAAACAATGACGCCCGAAGGGACATGAACAAACCCGACGCCCACAGTGAACGCCGTCAATCCTACAAACGCGAAAACATCCGAGATGTCTATCCCGTCCCCTTCTGTCTTTCGCTTGTTGCTCAAATATACTCGACCCCCCGAGATTCGTAAATAGATTTCTTCCAGCCAGGATTTATTTTCGGCAGCGCCACTCCCAGAGACATGATAGTAGCCACTATCCCGTCGATCTTTTCTGTGCTCTTGGCCTTATCCGGCTTGATGTTTCCTGCCGGGTCCTGCTTGACCGCCACGTTCTCAGCCATCCATCTAAGTACATGATGCCCACCATGAGCAATCCGTTTTCCTAGAATCAGATTTAGAAACTCTTTTGCCGGCGGGCTCATACTCACATACCCCTGGCCGAATTGAACCAACAGGCTCTTGTTGAAATCCTTCGCCTCTTTCAGATCGACCGTGAAATCCAGATCCTCCACAAGATCCGTCACTATCTTTTGCGACCCCCATCGGTCAAAGGCCAGCGCGCGTAGATTATAAAGCCGCTTGACCTCCCCAATCTTTCCCATAATGAAGCGGTAGTCGATCAGGTTCCCCTCCGTCGCGGTGATCAATCCTTGCTTTACCCACACATCGTAAAGGACCTTATCCTTTCGACTCCTCTCCCGCATAGCCTCCTCCGGTATCCAAAAAAACGGCAACACGTAATAAGGCTCTTGAATAGCCACCTTCTCCATGCACTTACAGTCACCCTCTCCGCACGGCTTGTCCCTGTACCGATGAGCATGCTCGCAGCTCCCACATGGCTCCTCATCGTCCGGTGGAAAGACTAGAACAAGGGATGCTATATCCGTCGTCGTCGCTAGATCCAAACCCCCATAACAGTCCCGGCCGGCCAGCAATTCCGAATCCACCGGGAAAGCGCACTTATCCCACGCCTTCATCGCCAGCCACCGGACCGACTGCTTTGTCCACTGATTCAAATGCAGACGCCGGAAAGTATTCTCATACGCCGGCGACTGTTTCGCCGTATCGCACTCCGCCTGCAGGAAATCCACAGAGATCGTTTTACCAAGACTCGGGTTTGCCCTCTTCCAGACCTTCGGGTCCGTCCACTCCTCCTTCTCATCCGCCTTGGCAATAAAGGCGAAAAAAGTCTCATCCTGAATTGTTCCCTTCAACACCCCCTCCGCGTACTTATGGATCTCCCCACAAATCGTTTTTTCGTCAAACCCCGCCGTAGTAAACGAAATCATCAGCGGTTGCCGGCGCGCCCCCGTCATTGTCCTGAGCGTATCGTAAAGGTCACGATGCGGTTGCGCGTGTAGCTCATCGAATATAATCCCATGCGCATTGATCCCATGCTTCGTGTACGCATCCGCGCTCAGCACCTTATAGCTCGAGGCCCACCTGGAGACCACGATCGACCGCTTGAAAACCTCCGCCCTCTTCTTGAGCGCACGGGAGGCCTCCACCATCTCCTTGGCAATGTTGAAGATGATTCCCGCCTGATCCCGCTCCGCCGCCGCCGAGTACACTTCTGCCCCCATTTCGAAATCACTGAACGTCAGAAACAAAGCTATCCCCGCCGCCAGCGTCGACTTCCCGTTCTTGCTCGGCACCTCGATATACGCCGTCCTGAACTTCCGCGTCCCGTCCGCCCTCTTCCACCCGAACAGCGGCTCAAGGACCTTCTTACGCTGCCACTGAAGCGGCTTGAACGGCTGCCCCGCCATCTCCCCCTTGATGTGAACGAGAAAGGTCTCAAAAAAAGAGACAACCCTCTTCGCCGCCTCCTTATCGAAATAATACTTCCCGTTATGCTTTCGCCCGTTCCCTTTCACTTCCCCTGCTCTCGATCTTCATGCCAACGGAACGGATCCCTGTATGGATAACCGAGAATCCTTCTGACGTAGTTAGTCATATCCAGATCAGCCAATCGGGCTTTCTTTTTCAAGGCTTCTCTCTCTTGAATGGTCATAGAGATCTTGACCTTGCACCATCCCTCTTTATTTTTCATCCTCTCCCCGACTCATCGGCGACAAGAATAACTTCCTTGTCATCCGAAGCATCACCACAACTGCGTCGTGGCCAACCTTGATCAGCGGATTAGCCCGGTTCTTTCCTCCGATCATCATGACCCGTGACGCCACCTTGAGCTTCCTGTTGGCATCCATCCATCTCGCGTGAGCCTCGCAATAGACCGCCAGGTCACGCTTGCCGCCGGCCTTCAGCTTCCCGATCAATGCCAAATCCTGCGCAATCCGCTCCCAGGTCCTCCGCGCCTCCCCAACAAGCCCCTCCGGACACTCCAGCTTAATCACGGATTAATCACAGTCCTTTCCAATGGCCTCCTTACAGAACAAAGAGACACGCCTGCCTTCTTGGCGCTTATCACCCCAGCAGCCTCAAGGTAGTTCTTAACGACGATAACGTTCTTTAGCATCGTATCCTCGAGGACCGTCCTGTTCTCCTCTACTGCTATGATCGGGATTCCGGCTTTTGCACAAGCCTCGTGCGGTCTGCCCCATACGCCGATGGGGACGACCAGAAAATCAACATCGTAGTTTCGATAGCCTCTATCCATTACTCCAGCTATTCTAGGAGTCACATGCGCACCTTTCAGGCAGCAATGGAGATAACAAACGGACACCAGCTCCGCTGCCTTCCTTGGATCAACCACATCGTGGAACGCCTTGAACACCTCGCTATTTTCAACTGGAGCATGAAAGACAGGTCGGTTCAGCTCCCTAGACATAAACTTCGAAAGCCTTGCCTCTATTCCTCCCCAAAGATTCACTCCGCCTTGCTTGGTTAAATATTCAATAACCGTATCAGAGTAAGTCTCAATCGGCGTGTTCACGACTAGCACATCAAAGTCGTAGGGCTTGATTTGCTCAACAGCTTCAGCGCCCCCCCTTATGGCTCCCGACGCCTTTCCGTTATCAAGGTGGGCCATCATCTCTATCGGCCTCTCCAATTGCACTATCTCAATATCTGCGCCTATCGTTGCTCTCGCAGCAGACGCGGCGTTCACTATCTCCGGCTTCACCTCATTCACCGCGAGAAGAATTCGATTGCCCTTGCTCTCTCTAAGCCCGATCTCGCCCTCAAGGAATCTATCGAGAATCGAGCCCTCGACGTAGATCATATTCTCCGTCATCTCGTTTATGTCCGAGGCGTTCACCACGTTAGGGTGAATGAATAATTTATCACAGGTCGAGGCGATAAGTTTTGCCGCTGGTGTAGCATCCCCAGAGTGACCGCCTATCTCTGCGCCTATTCCAGTCGGTACGATAAATACTACGTTCATATTCTTCTCACTACTCGCATATTCTTAATCTCTCCCCCAAACCATTTCAGGGTTGCTCTTATAACGATCCTTTCATCAAAGTCCTTGCACGAAAATACGTTGAGGTAAACCCGCTTGAGAATATCCAGGGTATGAATCGTGATGTTGCTCGTCTTAATAAACTGGACAGCCGACGTGCCCACCAGGTGAGGCTCCGTTTCCTTCTCTGCCTCTGGAGTATAGAGATCGTCCCACCAGCACAGCTTTCCCCTCTCCATGTCGATCAGAGAGCAAACCCTCTTGAAGTAATCTCCTATCTCCCTTCTCGTGAACCGACTAGCGTCGCAATCATGCAGGTCCAGTATCAGTTCTTTTCCGTAGTCCTGCATCTCTTAACCAAAGAACCCTTTTTCTTTTTCTTCATGTGGATTCAATGGAGTCGTCTGTATTCTCGATCTACTCGACGGAGTGATCCCATACTCGACCCCAAGCCTGAGCATCGTCGCCAACGCATCTTTGGAGATCCTGATCAAAGGATTTGGTTGTACTCGGCCGGCATTAACTATCGTCGGACCCATATCCTTGAGTCTTTCCTCCGCATCCTGCCATCTGGAATAGGCCTGACAGTATCCAGCCAGCAGATCGCCGTCTATTTTCGTCAAGATCCCGAGCGCGAAAAGCTCCTGCGATTTTTCCTTCCATTTCTTTTTCGCCATTTCGTTTAAGTGCTCCGGACACGGAGGCATCCCCACCGGAGGCTTTGCCTCCCGCTTATTGATCGGCCTCTTCCCCGGATTCCCCTGAATCAACCGGAGTTTAGTCGGTTTCGGTTTTCTCCCCTTCATTTTTCCTCAACAAAAAATCCCCAATAACAAAAACCGCCAATTTCGCGGTCACACACGCTGTTC
>Ga0114923_10000628_pt1 | contig 26791 bp, 34 predicted proteins | sample SumtaG_FD_89578 | JGI IMG/M metagenome (GOLD analysis project Ga0114923, IMG submission 89578) | Deep subsurface microbial communities from Indian Ocean to uncover new lineages of life (NeLLi) - Sumatra_00157 metaG | ecosystem: Environmental > Aquatic > Marine > Oceanic > Sediment | place: near...
CCGAACAGGTTGACGTAGCTCCCCCATCAAGTGCGGCAAACTGGAATACGGTTGATTTATTTTCTGTACGTTCACTCATGACAAACACAGAGTACCATGATTGAATTTTAAATGTCAAGGAAAAAGTTATTGCAAATATATCACATTTAAGTTATATTTAATTATCTTTACTCCCCCTATCAGCACCCCGGGTTCCCAGCCCGGGGTTTTTCTATGCCGGCTCGAAGGTGTAGACTGCCATCACAATCCCCGTGGTATTCTCGGTCACGATCTTCAGACCATTAAAGAGATCCATTCTCCCTGTGGGCAGTGTCCCTATAAGGTCAGTAACAGCTTTAGAGTCTGAAAATGGAAGCCTTGGTATTTCAACATTAGCTCCGTCAGTAAAATAGAAAGTGCCCCCGTCAACATCCTTCCATATCCCTACACCAAGGAGCACCCCCATGCCGGTGAAGATAGTAGTCGTAGTGCTTGATTTGATCTTCTTCCCCGCATTAGCGCTCGTTATGGGATTACCGCGCATGTCCGTTATCTGAACAGCTTCTATTGTGGGGACCTGAAGTATCTTAGTCATTGCCCACCTCCTCGGGTATCCTTCTCGCCTTTATCTTCGTCCGGGTAAAGTCAGGATTCCCTTTCTCGTCCAGGCTCCAGAAGGCTTTACAGAATCGGCTCCAAAGCCCAAGTAAGCAAATGGCTACCCCAAGCCTCAGTATGCCTTCAATAGCTCTATCTGGTATCTCTGGTAGCCATATAGAGGCAATACAAAGACCTCCAGAAGCGGCTATTAACAAAATGCCAAACTTCGTTTTCCATCCATTGGGTATTCTCATAATCCCATGCCTCCCATTATTCCCTGTTGTCCACCGCCTCCGGCTATAGTCACGCCCAACACCTTCAAGGCCCTGACCTCAAGCTGAGTGTCGCTCGATGGCGAGTTCAATTCTACTTTAAAGGTCGCGCTTGTGTGGTTCGTGAAAGCGGTTCCAGGCGCGAAACTCCACCACCCTGTCGAACTGGCGGTGGTACTGTTGATATTGATTGCCGCGCCGAATGCTCCAGCGTCCTCTTTCACATACAGTTTAAACTCTGTGGCCCCTGAGGGCGAATTGCCGAGTAGTACCGTTACATCGTCAGAGTTGAAATCTTCGTCAAAGGTGATGGCGTTTGTCTCAACGGTCTGCGCTGACGTGAGGAAAGTTGTTGGCGCTTCTGTAGGCCATATTTGAATATTGTTTGTATCATTGTCGCCAGTTTGTGTGGTTGTGCCTTGCTGTAACATTACAAGATAAGGGTCTTTACCACCTTGGGCCAAGGTATCAGCCCAATCCACTGAATCGGTTTCTGCTATTAAAGTACCTTCATCATCCTCGACCCGATATTTCCAACTTGTGGTATTAGAAATAAAACAAATAATTAGAGCTTCATCTGCTGGAACAGCAATTGTCTGAGCACCATCTGCGTTCCAAGCACCACCGTCCCACGCGAAATCAGCACTGACATCATCAACATAAACAAGAGAGATAGTGGTTAAACTTCTCCATACTATGATAAACCTGAGACCATCCACCGAAGTTCCCGGCACAGTTGTCTCAAGTGTCATATTCCAAGGTCGGAAACTAGCACCGTCTATATTAAGCATCTTCATAATTGTTTCAATTCTAAAGGGGCCTGCTGTTTCGTCAAGGGATACATTGTAATAGAAACCAGATATATCACCGCTTGTTGGATTTCGGTGTTTATAGATACCCAAAGGTTGAGCGTGTGTTAATGTTCCCGCGCTCTGTGTCACGGTAACTAATGAAGCATCAACAGTATCACCAGTTAAAGGCTCAAACAATAAACGCTGGTCGAGGTTCTGGAAACTCCCGCTATTACTTATCTCTGCGCCCGCCGATACCGTGCTTTCATTCCATGGCTTCGTCAGTTCAAGCGCATCTGTGAATACTGGCAGTGCCAGCGCAAGAATTAATATGAGAGATAGTAAGCGTTTCATGGCTTAACCCGTACCACGCTGGTTGATGGTTTCTGTTACCTTGTCCCTGAACCCCGTGATAGCGTCACTCAGGGCCTTGAGCATGGCGTTGGCAACAAGGGGCGCAAATTCTGCTCTGACAAGCCCTAGAACTGTGGCGGTCTTGCCTACCTGAACTCCTGCCAGCCCCATGTTCGCCTCTGCCCATACCTTCACTGCCGCGAGATCCCCAAACGCTCCGGTGCCTGGGTCAATGATAATAAACTCCCAATGGATAGCCTCGATCTGCAATGCCCTGTCTATGATAATCTTGAGTTCAGAGTAATATTCAGCCTTCTCGTTCACGCTCATGGCGCTGTACTCTGCCAGTAAGGGCGGGTTACTGAGCCCGTACTTGTCATACAGGGCCTTGATCCCGCGCGCGCTCCCGTCCTCCCCGTTCTCGTTATTGAAAGCGGTTATGGCGTTATTGAACTTCTGGCTTGCCACTGCAAGGGCTTGCGCGGTTTCTACCGTGTTGGCATGTGCAGACCATATATCCCCAACTGTTAGGCAAGTGATTAATAATATTAATGCTATCAGTCTTTTCATCTTCGATTCCTCCTTGGTATTTTCATCTCGTAAGATTCCAGTTAAGAGCTTCAAATCCCGCGTCATCTCCGCCTACCGAATTGACCATAGAAGTCACTACCCCGCCTGGGGGTACATCCAGCAAGCATGAAATTGTAGCGACACCTTCCGATGAAAGCACTGTGATATCTCTATGCCACTCGCATTTTTCCTGTCCTACACCGTCTATTCCAGCAGTTCCATTGTATTCCTCACTGTTGCCGTCTGGGTCTTGGATGCTGAAAGATGAATCATATTTGTATACGCCTCCATAAGTAACTGTAACTGAGCCATCGGTTGGATTCAGGACCATGCCATCACTGAAAACCCCATTAACTAAACCCGTGATATTGACAAACGCCCCTCCAGCACCAAGGGCTATCGTCAGCGGATTATCATGGTCATGAAATTCGAATTCAGCATATGGCGCTATACTGTCCCTGAAGAAACTCACCCCATTAATATCTAATGGCTGCGTGGGAGTTTTAATGCCTATGCCAAGGCGGTTGTTACTATCATCCCAGACAAAGTTGTCGGTATCCTCCACCGTCATGCCAGAAGAATTGATGAATACGACTGAACCATTTGTCAGCAGAGGCCCGCTGAGTTCGTTGAAATACGAGACATTGATGGGATTGACCCAAATAATACCTTCGTTGGCATTAGCATTGAAAACGATACCTATAAATATCTTCCTCTCGCTGCCTGTTGGTGCTACATTTGTTAGTTCACCCGAAGTATTGCCAACATAAATCCTGTCCCCATCGTTCCAGACCTCGCCCACAGGGGTTCCCGTGGTGTCCAATTCTCTGACAAGTCCAAAGGTCGTCACAAATCCAAACTGATTGTTAGAAATATCCTCTGTGAGTATCCCTATCGAACCTGCTGTTGACGGGTCTGCTGCATTAGAAAGACCCCATTCTGGATTACTGCCGGAAACACCACCTATTCTGACCGGGGTTGCATTGGTTATGCCTGAACCAGTGGTATTCTTGCCCCTGACTACCTGCTCCTGCCCCGTTTGGAGATTGACAGTGCCACCCTTTAAGCAGATATTCAATGTGCCGTCTGTGTCATTCCAGGTTAATCTGCCTTCCATGCATGGGATACCATCATCAAGGTTCATATCAATATAACCGACATCCTCTATTTGAGTGTCAAGCATATCCAGACCGTTACCTATTACAGTAGGGCCGGGCATGAATATCTGACCGGCAAAGGCTACCCCCGCATAAAGAAGAAGCGTTATGATTATCAGTAATTTCTTCATATCTACCTCCAGATATCACAGAAAGCGGTGACAGAGTTAGCCACCCCTATATCAGTATCTTCAACATGAAGTCTCCAATCAGGACCACCGAATATCTCACCTCTCCACATAAGAGAGTCTGAGTCAGCGGGATCAACGTCCATGGCTGAACTGGTTGCATTCGTGAACGTACTGCTATTGGCCGATGTCTGTATCCATATAGACTTGATTGCATCTCCAGTGGTGGAGAACGTGCATTCTACGCGCTCTGTTTTACCATCAGGGTTCGTGTAGTACGGGGGGGTTCCTGTGGGGAAGTTCCCCACTGCGGTCATGGCAGCCCATGTAATGCGCCTCAGACTGTCCTTAGATACCTTGTGCCTGCTACTCACTCCTGCTGCCCATGCTATGGTGGCCACAAGCAGAACAGCTATTACTGCAAGTATAAGTCTTTTCATATCCTGTCCTCCTCAGAGTTCATTATTTTAACCTTAAAAACCCTATCCACTTGTCTATTTTTTCCTTGTCTTTATCTGTCACGCACTTCATCCGCACTATCTCCCCGTTTTTCATTTCTATCTCCAGATGAAGGCCGTTCTTTTCCATTTCTCTTGTCGGATACCAACCGTAATCCAGGCTCGGCTCCGGCACGTTCAGGCCATGAGTCGCGCTCGCGCACGAAAAGGCGGTCAGTGCCAATAACGCCATCATACCAATCAGGAGCATTCTCTTTAAGGATTCTCTCATGAGTTTTTTTCTCCTTCTTGCTCTGCTGGCTGGCTCCCTCTGCCTTACCGCGCCTGTATATCCAGAAGATAATCCCCATGACAGTAAGAGCGATAACGGCATAAGGGGCCATAGCCAGCGCGTTCATTACTTGCCTACAGGATCTTTCGTTACAAAACGCAGACCGAAGTTAATGGCCGCCACGATGTAAAGCTGAGTCTGCGGATCAATCACATAGCTAAACTGTGACTGTATGAATACCGCAATTGCCGCTATCAAGTTTGCCCACAACGTTTTTGATGCATACCATTTTTTGTTCATAACAACCTCCTTATAGGTAGTCTCTATGTATATTACCAGTTTTCATCATGTAGGCAAGGCGTGGTGCTCTGGGCCCTACCTGTGTTGCCCACTTACTATCCAGCATCTCTCTGGCCGCTGTATCATAGTCTCCGGCCTCCAGAGCAGCTATCATGTTCTTAAACCCCATGAGCTTACGGATGCCCATAAAGGACATATCAACAAGCACAGACTTCCTGACCTCATCAAGCCCGGTCATTATGCTCTGCATGCGAGAATCACATAACCGTTTTGTTATATCGTTTTCAAATAAAAATGTTATCTCTGCCTCTGAGAGCCCGGGGTCCTCAAGATTGCGCCCTATGCCAATAGTCCAAATGCCCTCAGAATCCTTGTAGGCTTTATTCCTCTTGCCCTCATCCAGCGTGAGCATCTTTTTTAGAAGTTCTGTACCTGGCATTAGATCATCCCCACAAATCTAAGTATGGCTGCGGTTATTCCAAGGAATATTGAGATACCCCCAATAACTTTAGCGTACCCGTCTATGCGACCCTTGAGCTTGGTATCCTCTAATTTACGAGCAGATGTTTCCACGCCCAGTTCGACCGCACGATCCTTTGCCTCTTGAGCTTGATCTTCGCGCAATTCCTTTATAGCCAGCCATTGAGCATCTGTAGCCTTCGTGAACTGGCCCGTTATGTCTCGTATGTCTTGAGCCGCATCTTTTATGTATGCCGCTGTCTCGGCTTGAAAACGAGCATCCGCTATTTGATGCTTTGTAAAATCTTCTCTGAGCTTGGTATCGTCAGCCATACTACCTCCTGCTCTGTATGAAGGTCTTTGAATGCCATGCCTGTGCGCGCTTCAGCATAACTCTGTCTGCGGGTGAGAGGGTGTTGAGGAACTTTCCACGTTCATTTGCCTTCAATGATGCCAATGGCTTCGATCTCTGAACGCTTTTACTCATGCCCTGAATTGTGCCTCCGAGGGCTATATACTCATCAAAGAACTTCTTTGCCGCTTCCTGGTCACCGTACCTCAAAGCTTGCTTGTAATAGTAAAGAGCATTGGATCTCTTTGTGGGTATAAACCCCGGGCGCTCATCTCCCTGAGCCTCAAGGAAGTCTGCTACACGCCCTCTGACAGTCTGATAAGCCGCTTCTCCCGGGTCACTGTTATAGAGCAATACACTCGACAGGTCTGCCTTCAGGCCCCTTGAGGGCTTACCACTTAATATCCTCCACGGCATGTCCACTGAGAATGTACGTGCCACATGCTCTATGGGGTCTCGTATTGGCCTGGGGTTAAATACATCAGGGAAAGTTGCCCTTCCCGTAGCTACCTCAATAGGAGTCTTGTATATTGGAGAGAGAGCGTTTGCGAACTTCTGCAAAGGAGCTTTTAAAGCTTCCTCAGCCTTATCCCCCAAGCTTGCCCTGCCGGATACTACATCAGTCACATCACTTGGCAGATCATCACCACCGAACCATGAAAGCGCATCAGAGAGTGCCCCCTGAAAGCGCATGCTGATTATCTCCCCATCTTCTCTTACACCGAGTATGATATGAAGCTGCCTGCGCTGCGCATCACTAAGCTTCTCCTCAGCATCAGGGAACATGGTATGGTTCCAGAGAGTCACGGCCCCTGCAAGAACACTCGCCTTTATGGTCAGACCTCCAGCCCTTGTAGCCAGCCTCTTCCCCCCTATAGCCGCTGCCCTGGCGCCACTCTTTCCCTCATGTGGCAGATTCCTCAGGAGCCTCACGTATCTTGGAGCATTTATCTCAAGCCATGAATAGAAGGGCATCAGGTGCTCACGTGCCCATAAGCCGGCCTGAGAGATATTGCCGTAGTCACCGATAAGCTCCCTTGAGAGCTTACCTGCATAGTCCTCTACCCCGAACTCCGGACTGTCATAGAGCGTATCCATCTCCACACGCTTACTTGCCCCATAAAGCCTTTTATCGGGTTTGTTCTTCAACTCCTTTATGAAGTGCTTATAAGCTGAAAGCCTCAGAAGATTCTCTCGGAAGTTATTGAAATCTCTAACATTATTCCAGTACTTTCCGATAACACCCTCTGCGCCCTTCCTGCTCTCTATGGCCTTAAACAGCCCGGAACTGCTTATCTCCGGTATCTCCTGAATGGTCAGCCCTGAAGAAAGAACTCCCCTGTTCGTAGCCTGCCTGATGTCAGCTGAAGGTGCGCGCCTGCCCTTATGGAAATCAAGAAGCTCCTTATACGACTGCTTGATAAGGCTAGGCCTCACTATCTTCGGGTCGTATGCAAGTGTGATATCAAAGTCTCCGGAGAGGTTGTTCGTAAAGTATTTAAGCGCCCTCAGAGGCATGAGCAGCGTCCATTGCTTCCATGACGTATTCAGGAAGCGCGCTATCTTCTCAGGCACTCCCCGGGTCTTGGGCTTGCCAAGAGCGTCAAGCTGCTTTCCTATACGCTCCGGTATAATAAGTGACTTCCTGCGCGCGCCTCTTGCCAGAGTATCGGTAAGATCGCCAAGGTCTGCTTCCCTCAATTTCTTCACGTACTGGTCCATTATCTCTTCAGTAATGGAATTAGATTTATACCAGTTGCTCCCCTCCTTGGGTTGCCACTCCACGTAATCAGCATATTCCTCAGTGCGGAGGAAATCATGGAAGTCATCTACGCCTTCTATCTTCGCCCTGGTCTTGAGCTCAGGCGTCACATCTGCTATGGATTCGATCTTCTCAAGGAATTCAGTGCGTTTAAGGTTCTCAAGGGCCTGGGAGATAACTTCGAACTCAGCCTCAAGGTACTCGGTATTATAGTCCAGTGCCGAACCCTGCCTGCCCTTCTGCCAGCCCCTCCACTTGGGCCTGACGCCCCTGCCACCTGTCAATGTATTCTTATGCTGAACATGAGCAAGCACCTGATGATGAAAATACTGGTCATAATCAAGCACTTCCCTCTTGAGTTGACCCTTATCAACAAGCCTTGCTTTGAGTTCATTCATGTATGACTTACGCTGCTCCAACGCTGTAATTACTTCCGGGTTCTGCTCTGCTATCCTCTTGAAGTTCTGAAGGTCAAGCTGTACCTCAGCCTCTCCCTTGTAACCAAATGGTAGCGGTTTCTCCTCATACATCCCCCTGCTTGCATCCCTTGCCAGGTCCTCAAGAAGAAGATTCTCTGTAAAAACCTTTAATTCCGAAGGGTTAAGCCTTGCCGTGATACCCTGAAGTACGGAGAATGTGTCTGCCTTGGCTGCTTCATGTATGGCTTCGAACTGCCTGGATGCCTCGATAATAGCGCCGTCCCTGCTTTCGCCGAACAACTTCTTACCAAGCTTTGTCTCTGCTCCTGACTCAAGGAACTCAAAATGACGGGTCTGGTTCCATATATTGCGTATGCTTTCCTTAACCTTCTCAGTCACTGGCTTGCTCTTTATGCCCCGCGCTGCTTGCTTACGCGCCTCAGCTTCAGGAAATAGCCCTTCAATTCTCGCGCCTTCGGGGATAACCGCTTCCTGCGCGGCTTCTATGCCCCGGACCTTCTTGACCCCAAGACCTACCGGGGGCACGAATTCTTCTATGAATTCATCTGCGCTACGGGCTATTTTCTCTGTCTCAGCCTCAAGCCCTTCAAGACGTTCCTGTACGGGTGGCTTCTTTCTTATCACAGGAGCTTCTTCAGGGGCTCTTAGTTCTGCTGCGGGCACCTCAGCCCTTATTTCCTCTGGAATGGGCTCTACGACCCTCTCAGGAGCTCTGACCGGTACTTCAGGGGCTACTTCCTCCTCACGTAAGCCCCTTGATACAGGACTTTCAAGTGCGGGAGCCTCCTCGCGCAATGCTTCTGTCACTCCGCGTGTTTCCTTGACAGAGCTTCTAATGGCTCCTATCCCTCTTTTGCCTGTCTTGAGGAATGCCGGGAATGAAAAGGCAGCAACCGCTTCCGTGATATTGTCAAGGTCCTCATCAGTGCCTTCAAACCCTGATGCTCTGAAGCTTTTCTCAACAGCTATCTTTGTCACTTCACGATAAACAGTGAATGGGCTTGCCCCTACCTCTTCAATGGTTCCACCGAACTGAGTAAGTGGCGGGGTTTGTCCGAATTCAAAGACCTCTTTTATCTTCTTTCCAGCCTCTTGCAACCCCACAAGGGGCTTTCCTGCCGCGAGTCCGGTTACTATCTCTCCGGCGCCTGCTCCGAGTGCGGGGGGGAACTTAATTGCCGCAAGAGCTAATCTGCCAGCGCCCTCAGGAATGCCAGCCAGAACGTCAAGGGAGAACAGCGCCCCCTGTGATATTTCCATGCCAAGACTTTCAAGTGAACCCTGGCCTTCTTTGCCCAACTCCGCTGCTTCCAGTATCTCATCATCCGAGAATTGGTCAATGGGCCTCGAACCAGATACTGCCGGCTCAGGTTGTGGTACCCGTGGGGCATCACCTACAAGCCCTGCGGCCTGTAGTATCTCTTCATCACTTAATAGTGTGATGTCAGTAGCCATTTATCTTACCAGCCCTCTTCTACGCGCTTCAGCGAGTGCATCTTCCCTTCCAAGGCTTGTGGAGCCTGCTTCAGGAGAGCTCGTTATACCCACCGGCTGTATCCTTGGAAGGTCTGTTATTGATCTCCGTGTTCGGTCAGATGGAGACAGGGACAAGCTCGGTATATCTGGAGACTTTGCATCTACACGCTCGGGGAATGCGCCTTCGACCCTGCCCTCAACAAGTTCTCTGGTAACCCTGTCGCCTGCACGTATCAGATCCTTTACGTCAGCCAAATCCTTGATGGCACGCTGATTGCCCTGTGTTGCCCTCTGCTGAAGTATTACTATTGGGTCAGTTTCCTTGCCTGTGGTTTCGTCTATAACGCCTTCATATGGCTGGAGAATACGTGCTGTCTGCTCGTCCAGAAGTCCGCTTATATCTCCGGGCTTTATTCCATCACCTGTACCTCGACCTGCTGGCCTTGCCTGTGGACCTATTGGGAGAACACTTACAAGCTGACCGCCTCTGGTAACTATCGTTGCCTGAGAGCCTTTTTTAAAGACAGTGCCAGATTCAGGATCGGGCACATCACTATTCAGAGTGCCGGTTATATTTGTCAGACCATCTGGCACATGACTGTCTACCGTTGGGGCTGTTGAGAATAAGGACTGCAAACCTCTACTTTCCTTGAAAGCCTGTCGAAAGAACTCATTACCGCCCTCTTTACCAAACTCATCCGCAACCTTGCCGGCCAGAGTAAATGCTTCATCCACTTCTTTTATATTCTCAATATTCCTTTGTTGTCTGAACTGTGAAGCAAACGCTTCTGAGAGACTACCGCCACCAAGTTCGTCCTGAAATCCCTGGCGCTGCGCTTCCCTGCCTGTCTGCTCGAAGCGTGCTCTCTTTATATTTGCGCCCTGCTGAAGTATATCGCCAAAAGATTCTCCTGTGAAGAATTCACTTGGTCCAAGTATTCTAGGTGGCATTGTCCATCCTCCTTATCTGAGAAGCCGGTTCAATAGGAATGCATTCCCTATGTTCTGGCCCCCTCGGAATAATCCTGCAAGACCTGCTTGTCGTGCCGTATCACCCGTTTGCTGTGCTTGGGCCACGCCCTGACTGCCCTGAAGGAAAGACCTCGCTATATTACTTCCAGCTGCCCCTGCCGCTCCTGCTCCAGAGCTTGCGAATCTACTTCCAAGGCTGGCAAGGTCAAGCTTCTTTCCAGTACGCTCCTGAAAGTCCCTGGCGCCAAGTACATCACCGAATCTTCCCTGTGCAGCCCCAATGTCGTTAGGGTTAAAACCGAACCTCCCCAGAGTCTCACCGATATTACCGCGTCCTATGTTGCTCTGAGCCGTAAATGCAGGGCCACCTACTTCGGCATTAGCCTGTATATTTTCCAGCGCCCTCCCGCCTGATTCACGGAACGGCTCTGTAAGTCCTGTTGCTTCCCTGAATAACCTTATGCGGTTTGCTACAGCAGTATTTATACCTGTTCTCGTGGCCCCTGCCCCAAGGTCGCTTGCGCCTCCGAGTCCTACTGCACCGGTTATCGCATCAAATATTCCCATATCGTCCTCCTAGAATCCGAATGCAGGCAGGTTCTGAGGTAACAGTCCTGTTCCACCACTGCCTACTCCGGGTGGTCCAAGCTGTAGCCCTGTACCGGCACCGCCTACTCCTGCCCCTGCACCAGCAAGGTTATTCAATGCCAGCGCATTAAGCCCCAAGCCACCTAGCTGCCCCAATATTCCTATATCTGTTGCTCTCTGTTGCCCCTGAGCGCCAGCGATACCCGCAAGATTATTAAAACCCTGCGAGAATATACCTGCTACATCAGAACCAGCTTGGTTGGCCTGTTGTGCAGCTGAGGCAGCACCTCCGGCCCCGAGATTGGCAAGGTTCGTTATAAGTCCGAACTTCCTTGAGAATTCTTCCTGCAAAAGGCGCTCATTAAGGTCTGCCACTGATTCGGCTGTCTGACCGCTTTCCAGTTTACCCGCTGCCGATGCTCCACGCGCAAGACTCCTCTCTCCAAACCTTTTTGCCAGGTCAAAGGTAGGTGAGGGTTCAAGGCTGAAAGCTGCTTCTTCAAGTCCCGGAAGTGCCCCTGTAGCCGCATCCCTGAACTGTTGCGTAAAACCAAGCCCTTCCCTGAATAGCTTTTCTCTAGCCGCCGTTCCAAGCTCTGTCCCACGCGCTGACAACCTTGCCGCTTCTTCAGCCGCGTTCTGTTGCTGTCCGGCACCAAGCAGCGAAGCACCTAAGCTTATACCCTGTCCAGCTAAAAATAATCCTAAAGGCCCTGGCATCTCACACCTCCTATGTATCTACAGTGATGGTCTTCACAGTACCGTCACCAAACTTTATTTTAAGGTCGCCGTCAGCGGTATCCACATACATCTGCGCCACTCCCGCCTTTGTCTCGGGTGCTGTCACGCCGTCCTTGAGGCCTATTATGTCATGCTCCGGGCGAAGGAGATAGTCAACAAGGTTCGATAGAAACCTTAATGCTTCCTCCAGTACCTTTGGCGCCCTCGGCCTTGTAATTGTCTTGCTCAATGTGCCAGAACCTCCACATCCTCTTTGACGTTCACTAATGTAAAGTCAGTATCAAATGTATGTATGAATTCCCACTCCCGGGAAGTATATGAGCCGAGTTCCGTGACCAAGGCAAAGTAATCAGAATCGCCTTCCTTGCCAAGGCTGACATCTATCTCATTCGACCACTCCAGGCCATCATCACGCCACCTGAGTGCTATCTTGGGCTCTGTGACACCAGTGCCCCTGCTTCGCTTCATTCTTATCTTGATAGCATTACATCTCTTCTCGTTATATGATCCATGGACTATGGGACCTGTCCTGAGAAGAGAGCGAACCGTGTTTCCATCATCATCCGTATTATCGAAACTAAGCTTGTATATCTTTCCATTGTTCCTGTCGCCTATAAGGTGGAAATCCCACTTGTCAGCAAATGCATAGGATATCCCCCTGAACATATCGTATGAACCATTGGGCACGTTCCACTCCCCCCACTCGGCCCATGTGCCGGAAGCCAGATCAACCACAATGGTCTTGTTATCATCAGGGAATGCCAGGACGTAAAAGCTCTGCTCCCCTATCTTTATGAACATGCCACGGCCTTCTCTGGGGAAGACAAGCTTCTTGATTATGCTATCCACAGGTGCTGATATGTCCTGAGAGTTCCTGCCTTTGAATATCTTCACCCTGCGCTTGTCAGTGAGAAGCAGATACTGCTCATCATCCGTCTGCACGATAGACGCCACAGCCCCTACCCCTGAGTCACTGAAAGCTGTCTCAATGCGCGAGAAAGGAGATCCGTCATTCCACCACCACTCAATGCTCTGCCTCCCGAAGAGTGCTATCTCCCTCTCAGTAACAAAGACGGCCTCAAGGTTATCGGGCCTCCCCTCTGCTGAGAAGAAGTCAAGCACTGCCCAGGATAGAATGTTCGTAGGGTCTGAGAATGGAAATCTCTTCGTGTCAAGTTTATTCGCAAGCATGTATCCATCAAGGAAAGCCACATGATTCACTTCTATAGGCGCATCTGCATCAGCCATAAAAGCGGTGGCCCCCGGGTCAGCATATGTAACCATCCTGCCGCCGTTTGCCATGACTATTGTGGTTCCGTCCTCATCAAATATAACCTTCTTCCCCGCCGTAAGAGCATCCCCTGTAACATCAACAGGGTTCCCCGCATGTACAAGCTTAAAGATACTCCCGCCAGAAACAGCAAGCGCGAACTCACGGTTCTCAGACCAGAATATCCCGTCCACAGCAGCAGCCGTTCCAAGGTCCACAAATTCTTCAAGCTTGGGTCTGCTCCTGTAATTGCCGAGGTTATCAATGAACATGTCCACCATACGTCCACCAACCTCCTGCGGGAGCTCTGAGGAGTCCGCGCTCGGGTAGTTAAGCTTCGGTAATGGAATATCAACCCATGGCATTAGTTCACCGTCACGGAACAGGCTTTTACAGCCCCTGCCTGTCCAGAGTCAGAGGTATTTACCGAGATAAGAAGGTCATTATACTGGTCGTCAGTTAATGACGATATATCCAGCGTTGTTGTCTTTGGAGTATATGTCAGATCATTGCTCGTTATAGTGGTACTTACCCCACCACCTCCACCCATTTGCAATCTCACCGTTGTAACGGCGCCAGAACTCGCGTTCTTCAGATAACAGATAAAACTCACAGACTCTAGCGTTGCCGTCTTATAGACAAGAGCATTCACGTGATCTTCAAATGATGCGGATTGGGTAGTTACGCCGGTAGTCTCTTTATCTGATGTGAGAAGATGTATCAGACTGTCCTCGACTTTATCGGCTGTAACCGCATCGAAGACAAGATTATTGCCTGAAACAGACCGCGTGTAAAGATGTGGGGATGTCACCCTCCACTTACCTGTATCATATTCAAAAATAGTGAATGTATCTCCATCAGCAGTGGTTACATTGGAGAGCAAGGGCATTACGAAGAATGGACTATTAATCAGAGTAACGGCATCATCAAACTCAAGTCTCACCACGGCCCCAACGCCCACCGAAGCTATATTTGATATGTCAGTTGTTCCGGTAACGTCAAAATAGTTTCCATCGGTGCCGAGTGTAAGTATTGTTGCACTGGCTATATCTGCACCCTTGGACCATCCCACCCTTGCATCGTTCGTAAGGGTATTGGATATGGTTACGGTATTGGCGAATGTAGCATTTCCGGCAGTGTCCAGAGTCCCGTCTATGTTCACGCTATCATGCCGGCCATCACCTTTATGCTCAACATCAAAGGAGACTATACGCTTCCAGTTGGTTCCGTCACTGGATATGGTGACGTCCTCATATTGAGTGGCAAGAACTACGGTTGTGAGCCCGTCTATTGTCTGTGACCCCAGGGGATCTATTGTGCATGAGTTTGAGCCGCTATCTATCTTCTTAAACGTGAGCCTCTTGCCTGTATTGCCTATTGCTGAGACAGCGGACATGTCTGTGAATACGTTATCATCAGTGGCATTGCAGAGAACGGTATCATCAGTGCTGGCCACGGTATTTGAGACATCGGTAATGGTAGTAACAGTAAGCCCCAGCGCCGCAGTAGAATCAGCCTCGGGCGTATACTCCAGATTGTCCAGAGTCTCTATCAGCGTATCATCTGAGTCATGTATCTGGAACTTGTAAGAACCGTCAGCGAAAACAGTGGAGGTTCCCAAAGAATCTAATATAACAGGATTGGTATGTGTTGCAACCTTGTTTGAGTCCTGCCAGGTGGTGCGGGGGTCGCTTGTGCTTGGCCCACATACAGTACCGGCATCACACGTATACACCTTACCACCGGAGTTAATGCTTCCATCAGTCTTGAGGGAGCCGGAGATAAGGAACTCCACCTGCTTTGCGGCATTGAACGCAAAAGAGTTTCCAACCATGATAAGGATGAAAACTGTAGCAGCGATAAGCTTTGTAAATAGTCTCATTAGTATACTCCCTCCATGAATTCGGGGTCCGTCATTTCATTGTCACCACCCTTTGCCTCAAGGAATAGTTGCTCTGCCTTGGCTTCAAGAAGCTGCACCTGACTCACCGGGAGACCTCGATCATATGACATATCCGCAGAGAGTCCGAATATCATAGGCTTCACCCATCTTGAGGGGAAATCAGCATCCTTACCTGTCTTGAAGTCCTGAAGCTTTCTCACGCCCATGTAATGTACGTCATAGACCTGATCGGGCGGCTTCTTGAAATACATCTTCATCGGGGTAGCGTGCTGACTGTCCACAGCCGCCATAGTAGGCCTGCCCTCGTTATCCTTACGCGCAAGCTCCTGATACCACTGGAATGTCTTCATCTGAATGGGGTGGTCGTTATTGCTTATCCTGATAAAGGCTTCAGGCACATAGATAACCTCTGCGTCAAGCACCACGAACTTCTGTGAAGCAGTCGTGTTCACTGTATGCTCCTCAACCGTCCATAAGAACACATGCCTTGACTGCCAGTGCTGGACCATGGCATTCAGCATAGCCATGGCGTCATTAAGCTGCTGACCAGTGGCTACCTGACCAGTGGCAAGCTTCCCCACCTTACGCATGGCGGCGCTAATGATCTTGTTCGCGTTCTGCTCAAATGTATATGTACCAGAGAGAGCCATGGTCTACCTCTTCTTTTTCTTCTTTGGCTTCCTGAACTTGTCCATAAAGCCAACTGCCTTTTTAGGTGCAGGATCTGCATTAAAAGGCTCTGTCTTAACTTCTACCGGCTCAGATACTTCTTTCTCAATAACAACGACCTTCACGCCCTGGCCCTCAAGATATTCGGCATAGGACTTGTCCTCTATCTTCTCAATGTGTATCTCAGAGGCTCCCAGAAGGTAAGCAAGGCTCATCATCAATGCTTTCGGCACCAACTTACCCTTTTTCTCCAGCCCGGGCTCTCCGTGGAGATAGCGCCTCTTCTCAAGGAAATACTTCCTGCGCTCTACACCCTCTGCCTGCTGGACAAGGGTTTCCTTATATCCCACCTCTATGTGGCCCGTGGGTTCGTCAAGGCGGTAATCAAGCTTCTCGCCCTTTACTCCTATGGTTTTGTGGCGCCATGACTTCATAAGGTCTGCCGGCGTGTCCTTGGTACAGAGAAGGAATAGCGCCCCCCTCTGTGTGTCTACTAAGTCCGATGTCTGCATAAAACCTCCGATTTTGTGGGGTGAGAGCCTTACTTGACCCCCACCCCTTTTCGCTTCTTTAGGCAGTGTTCTCTATGTTGACGATCTCAGCCCATACCATAAACTTTGCCGTATCACCGGCATTGGCGCTCATGGTCAGGTCAATGGTATCGGCGCTGCCGTAATACCTGCCTTCACCATATGCATCAGTGCCTGAGTCCAAGTCACCCATATACATCGGACCCGACTGAATACCGCCTGTATCAGAGTTGAGATCAACGGCAGCATCGTAACCAGCGGCTGCATCACCATCACCAACAGTGGCGGTCAACGTCCCGCCCTCTTCAGTGATAACAAGGACACCAACCCTTTTAACGAAGGTGCCTGCGGCTACCTTGAGGGCCTGAATAACGTCACTAGCTACCGAGTTGCTGAGGCTCAGGTCAATGACCTTCTCGATCTTCACGGTCTGGTTGCCGAGAAGCTTTGCGGTTTGCTGACCCGTTATGTAATCTGTTCTTGTAGAAGCCATGTTTCAGTACCTCCTTTCTTAAGTGGCATCACTTATTGATGTGCGGTTGACAATAACTCCAAAGGAGCCATAGTCTTCGCTATCGAATACAGGCTTCTCAACCTTCGAGATAACCTGCCATGAATGACCGTGCTCACGGTCATAGTCGAAGTTCTTGCTTACGACCTTGGGACGCATGCCCCATGCAAACACAAGTGCCTGAGCACCCATGAAAGCGCCTTGGGCAAATGGAACATTAGAACCTGCTCCAGCATTGAGACCGATGTTCATGTTCTCATGCCCAAAGATAACCACACCGTCAGTGGTGTAGCCTACTGCGCCCATGAACAGAGGATGGTTCTTACTGCGTTCGCGCGCCTCACGGAGATTCTGCTGCATCTTTGAGTCCTGCACAAAATCGTATACAGCATCATCGTGCGTAAGGAACACATAGAGATCCTTGTTAAACCCTGGCACTCTGACCGGACGGAGAGGGATTATGGTCCTTGCTCCTCCTGTACGGGCATATACCCTGAGCTTGCTGAGAAACTCGGGAGTTGGCTTGTCCGATGTGGTAAGAGCGGTCTTGGCACTTGCAAGCGGTGTGGTTATATAAGGAGCCGCTTGCGTGGGTGCAAATACCCTTGTGGGACTTGTCTGGATGGCGTCAAAGTGAAGCTCATCCTGTTTCTCAGCGCCCCAATCCTTGATACCTGTACGGCTTTCCTCGTCCATTTTGTAGAATGGACGCATTCTGTCCAGGGGGCCGGCATCCCTTATTGCGTTGGCATACTCTTCAAGACTGAGAGTGTGTGAGAAAGTCGTAAGGCTTTCCTCATTACCCTCAAGAGTCTGACGGCTGGTCACGCCTGAGCCGGTCTGCCTCTGCCTGAGTGTGAATACAACCTGTGTGGCTGGCTGGCTACCCTGCTTTTGCGTGCCCTTCGGGTCTGTCTTCTCATGAACCATGGAATCACTTTTACCATGGAAAACCATGAAGAAGATATCCTTCAATGTGTCCCTGAATAGCTTTTCTTCCCACGCTATTCTGGTGACATCATCTGTTGAGCCTACTTGTGTCTTGGCCATTTTATATTATCCTTTCTTCTCTGCATCGGCGATCAACTTGTCAAGGGCTTCATCAGACAACTTACGCACATCTTCTTCCCTCAGATTGGCATTCGGGTCCTGATCGGTGTGGTCAGATGATCCTATGTTCCCAAGGGGCTTTGTGGCTCCGGTCACGTTTTTTACACGCTTCTGGAATTTGCCAACATTCTCCTTAAGAGCCTTAAGCTCTGCCTGCACGGAAGCAGTCTCCTTACGGGCCTTCATCATGTCAGTCAGTATCTTGGTAGTAAAGCCTCCGCTTTGATCTGCTGCCGGATTTGCGACAAAAGCGCGCGCATCCTGCGGACCAACGACCTCACCTAAGTAAGTCTCCATTTCAGCCTCATGTTCCCGCCAATCGGGAGCGAACTTCCTTATCATCTCGGTGTTGCCACTTACGAGATTCTGGTGGGCCATCTGTGCGTTACTGTCAGCCTGCGTCCTTGCCTCATCCTCGATCCTTCGCATCTCTGCGTTCGCGGCTACGGGGTCAAGTGCGTTTATGCGTTCTACTTCATCCGGTGAAAGATTCGCAAGGGACTTCGGCGCCGGCTTTGACTGTTGTGCAAGAAGAGTTGCGTTCTGCTGTCTGAGTTGACCTAGTTCATTGCTTCGCCTCTGCTCGAATAGTTCCTGTTCCTTTGAATGGGCTTTGAGCTTGTCATGCTCTTCCATGGAAACAGTCTGAGTGCTGTCTTCAGCCTTTTCTTCAGGTTTCTCCTCTTGCGAGGCCTGAGTACCGGCCACCTCTTCCTGCGTTCCGTCACTGGCGCCCTCCGTTTCCTGAGATTCAGCACCTTTGTCCTGGTCTTCGGATTCCTGTGCCTCCATACCCTCTGCTATCTGGGCATTAAGGTTATCCACTTCCTCGTCAGACATATTCGAGATATCCTCATCAGATATCTTCTCCAGGTCAAAATCGGTGTTCTCCTGCTCCTCTGTCGCGTCTTCTACTTTTTCTTCTGTAGCCATGTTGTCCTCCGGGCACCGTAAGGTGTTATTCCCCTATGTTATTTTCCGGGGCGCTATGCGTTATCCCCCGTTTTGTATGACAATTACTGCATACTCCAAAATTCTTCTGTACTACGCGCTCAAGGTAGCGTATGTCACCGTTAAACACAAAAGATCCCTTGCCTATGAGATTAACGGCCTCCTGTTTCATGGAAACACGGCCTTGCTTGTATACAAAAGGCATGGCCAATAGAAGTACCACAATGACCGCTATCAGTATCTTAGGGCTCAAGTATTACCACCCTGTAGACAACTGCGTCAAGTGCGGCGGCTGATTGTAGCGTGACCGTAAGCGTTGTCCCTGATATGGCAACTATATTCGCCACTTCTGCGTCTATGTTGGCGAATGGATAGAAGCCAAGTATTGTTGAACCCGATGTAACGGTAGCTGTGCCACTTGTCGCTGATGCCACAATGGGTACGTTCACAAAGCCGACATTGGTTTCGGCAGTTCCGATCTTGTTGTTCCCGATAGTGAATACCAAGGCATTCGTTATGGTTCCATCCCCGGACATGGTAACCGCATTCCATCCAAACCCGGCATCCAGTACGAGTATCTGTGCATCAGTACCAGTAAAGTCCACGGTATTACTGTCAAAAGTACCTGTGGTGATGATCGGGCTTGTCAGCGTTTTGTTCGTAAGTGTCTCGGTGCCGGTTGTGGTTACGGGCGCGCCACTGCCTGATGTGACCGTTACTTCCCCTGCCGTAATGGTCTCGGCCCCGCACTGCTTGTACTCATTCCCGCTTGTGTCACGGAAAATGAGACAGTTTGCATCAATTATTACTGAGCTTCTGGCGAAGGCCAGTGTGGACATAAGCACGAGAATGCATATGACCCCGATTGCTAGTCCCTTCTTGTTCATGTTAGAGTCCTCCTCTGCCCTCTTGGGCCATTCTGGTTTTTTCAAGCTCCACCTGGAGCTTCTTATCTTCCTGAGCTGCCTGCTGCTCTACGAATGCCTGCAATTCCTCAAGAGCCTTCTTCTTATCGGGTATGTCGGACATACGGATAAGTGTGGTAGGTGCTATGGTCACGCCCTGACCGGCAAGCTCCTTCATGAAGAGGAAGTTACCCAGGCGCGCTGTGGGGCTGCTTGCGCTCTCGCTGACCTTCACATCGTATGTGGTAAGGTCCTGGTCCTGAAGGATGCGCTGGTAAGCCTCAAGCTTTGAAGGATCTATGGGCTGACCCTGTACCTCTGTCTCATCGGGGTTCTGCTTGGCCTCGAACCCTACTATCCTGATTATCCTGTCAACATCCCAATGCATCTGAATATTCGCCACTATCTTCAGCGCCACGCTTCTACGCATCATCGTGAGATTATTAAAGAGGAAGTCATTTCCGAGCAAACCACTGCGCTTGTTCTCCTTAATAGCCACCCCGGAGAGGTTCTTTCCCTGCTGTCCAAGGAGCTCAAGGTTGATATTCATTATCTCCTTCATCTTATTGGATGCAAGGGCTATTGCGTTGGCAAGCTCTACAGGATACTTAACACCCTCCTGAAGCTGAGGTTTCCTTTGAATATCCGTAACCTTCTGCTTAAAGCCCGGAGTTGCAGCGGATTTCCTGAATTTCTCCTCTTCGCCCGGGGGGAATGTCTCTTCATCGTAGAACCAACCATAGGGAGCTACCTTATTGAGTATGTCAACTCCCTGAGAGTGGCGCTTATTGATCTCGTTTTGAAGATCCATAGCAGCCCTCACCTTGCCCCAGAAGCTGTTCCTGCGCTTCTTGGCATATGCAGGGGTCAATGGATAGAACTGAATGCCCTGAATAGTTGGCAGGTCAGGGAACTCATCACTCAAAAGCGTGTCAGCCGCGAACTGAGTCGTCCTGAATCTGAAGATTATTCTCCTGATAACATCCAACCCGTTTATGGTCTTTATGCGACTTATCTCTTTAGAATCAACACCTTCCAGCGAAAGAAAGAACCCGTCTATCACACTCATGGCTATATCAACCCTTGCAAAGGACTTCTGCCAGGTCTCTACAAGCCTTACCTGCCTCTTTGTTATGTCCACGAATTCAGGGTCTACATCAAGAGGCTCTGACTTACCGTCTGGGTTGGGGCCATAAGGGTCCTTCTCCTGCTGAACGGTTATGCCGCCATCAGTAACGGTTGATTTATCAGCCTTTTTCTTGAGTTCAAGCACTGAAAAGTTTGCTTCAAGATCCTTGGACTTCTCGGGGAACATCTGTTTGACCTTACTAAGGGAGAGCCATTTCCACTTGGCCATTGTATCTGAATCCTCTGCATCCAATTGTTCATGGGGGCCAAACCCGAAATCGCTCCAGTTGAATCTATCGGTTGTTATCTTGCCACGGATATCCTTGTCAAAGTCGGTGTCTACGATTATCCCACCCCTGCCGGTAATGGCCTGGTCCTCGAACACTTTAGATTCGTGGATATCGAACTTGGCATTGCTGGTAACGTGCTTCACAACTATCGTTAATATATCAGCTACTACGGCATCCCCGTCCTCATCAGGGAAGAATCTCATATCGGAGCGGTTCTGTCTCTGTACCCCTGAGAGGAGGTCAATCTTGCCCTCTACCTCGTTAATGGTAAGCGCTGCCTGATTCTTGGCTTTCAGGTCGGACTTAAGGCTATCCTCCCACTGATCGCCCTCGTAATACTGTTCGGCTTTCTCGCCCATCTCAATAGAGTCTTTATCAGTAGACCTTATCTCTTTGAATATGGCCTTTGAGCGCTTAAGCGATTTTTCCTTGTCAGTGGGAATTACGAAGAGATCCTTCTGTACTGCCTGGAATTCTGTGGTTATGGCGTGTGAATGCTCATCTGCTTCCTGTAGAACGGGGAATCCCTCTGCGGCCTCGGACAATACCTGTCCTGTCTCATCAACTACGGGTTCCTGGGGTGGTTGAAAGATTATTTCGTGGGCATGACCTTGATCTACTGAGGTAATTCCTGTGCCGTCTTCTTTGATAAAAGCTATGTGACTGTGGGGCCCTTTTCCTTCTTCAGAAGTATTAAAAAGCAAAAGCCACCTCGTTCTTGTTTCCAAGGTGGCCTATTAAAGCGAGCTCGGTCTATTTACACAAGCACTTATCCAGTACCTTATGCGCATCATAGCACCGTTTACATACCGGTGTCAAGGGCAACTTTCTCTCTATCATAGCCAGTAGACCCTTGGCATGCCTGCGCATATTCATGAGTTCTTCCCTTGTAAAGTCTCCTGTGAGCACTTCTACAGACCCATCCAACTGTTTTCCTCAACCTTCTCGCGTTCGTTCTCAAAAGGATCTTTCGCATCACGCCAGGGGTCCCGGTTCACACGATAATACTCATCCCGGGCAGCCATGGTAAGCATTAATGCATCGGCCCTGTCCGGTGAAGACAGATTCATTTTCTTTCTATCGGCCTTGCTTTGTATGAATATTTTGCCGGTTGTCTCCTTGTAATCAAACTTGATAGTGCTCAACTCAGCTTTAAGAGTGTTATCATCCGGTATACTTATTGTCTTATCCTCAAATCTCAGCTTTAGCTTCCAGTACAGCACAGCCCTCTCGTTATAGAAGCCCCTGCTATTAAGCGCCGTGTTCTTGTCAAGCACCTTGCGCACATCAACTGATATGACAGTACGCTTGAGTATACGCTTCAGATGATCCACAACGCTTGAGCCGATACCGATAACGTCTACACAGGCCACGGCAGCAGCCAGAAGATTCATATGATGGTTTATCCAGCCGGCAGTATCTATACCGTCTTGGCGCTCAATATTCACTATGGCGGGGCTTATAAGGCCTCCCTGCCTGGGGAATATTATTGAGTTGTCAGCACCTTCCCTGGATACGTCACATCCGAGTATTACCGGGTCAGTGATATCAGGTTCTATCTCACGGCCCACTGCATCCTCTATAAGGTCAAGTGGAATAAGAGTATTTGGATCATGAAGCGGGAACTCTCCGCGCCTGCGGATCCTGTACCAGTTGGAATTAAAGCCATATTTCTTAAGGTCTTCCTCAAGCTCATCCTGATTGACTATCTCGGAATCCTCAGAGTTCCAGTGAATGGTTATCCATCTGTTACGATCCTCATGGAAACAGTCATAGAAATAGCCCTCACCTCGGGTCGGGTTCCCTATAAGAATGGCAAAGTTCATCATGCCGGTCATGGCGCCCTCAACTGGCTTGAACACGCCCCGGGGAATACCGCTTGCCTCGTCAATGCCCATTATCATGTAGTCAGCATGCGCGCCGGCCAGGGCCTCAGCCTGCTCATTCTCGTCATTGGTCTTGATATTAGCTGTACGGGCCTCTACAAAAGCCTCACCCTTACGGCCCTTTACATAGATCATCTCGCTCTCAATGATGATGTTCTCGCTGAGTATGGAAGTTCCTGTGTCAGAGTTCTCGGCAGAATACTTTATCCATGACCGGAACTCAGGCCAGAGGATATTCTGAAGCTGAGGCTGGTTATTAGCCGTGACACGGCCCCTCATCTTCTGGGTGCCGAAACATATCATGAGCCACATATAAACCCATGAAAGATAAGCATCTTTACCACATCCGTGCCCGGAGCGTATGGCTATGCCCCTCTTACGAGAATAAACCCTCTCCTCGTCCGTGAGCGTGTCGCCATAGCGATAATCGCCCTTTTTGATATGGTAGGCCTTGACCTTTGCAAAGGCCAGCTTACCGAGCTCTTCAAGCGCATGACGTTGCTGCTTAGAAGGGCCCTCACCCTTGGGAGCATTCGAGAATACAACTTCCTCAACGAACTTGAGAGGCTGGAACATCCACCTCAAAGTAAGCCCCCGGGCTATCTGCTCAGGATCATAGGTCATTAAACAATCCTTGCCAAAGCAACTCCAGTAGATAAATCATAATCAAAAGGTTGAGTATTATAAATTAGCTTGCCACCACTAGGCCATTTCTTTGCAGTCTCTATAAGTGTCCGCAGCGCCATCTCAACATCTTGAGGATGACTACCTATTATCCTTATACCAGCTTGATGGGTAGTCCTTCCTTTGCCAATACCTCTTGATATAGTGTCACTCAATCTGTACTGTGGTAATGCGGCCGTCATGGCTTCTATTGGCATAGCACAGTACAATCCCGCAGCGGCCATCATTTTCAAGAAATCTCGCCTACTAAAGTCCTCAGCCATTATTCACCTCATGGTTATTGCACGTACAGTCAGATGAAAGCTTTCTGTCGCCTATGGAATCAGGGTTCTTAAGCCCGACCACGCTTCTTCTCTTATTCTTAGGATTAGCGCACCGCCTGAACTTGGCACAAGGACGCCCCACCCAGAATCTACAGGTCCCACAAGTTCCACGTGGAACACTCATACCTTCCCCTCTTCAGCCCTCTTGTGGAGCGTCTGAAGCTCCATATACAGCATCTTCATAGCGAATTCATACTCCGGGAGGTCCTTGGCCATCATGACCTTTATCTTGGCCTGCTCGTACTGCTCGATCACATCATCAATGTTCTTGACCGCGATAACCTTGATATCACGTAAGAGCTCACCATCCTTGTTCAGTTCAGCCATCATCCGTCTCCTCTGCCTTACTGAGAATATCAATAATTAACATATGGGGAGGAAACCATTCTATCAACTTCTCAATGATTCCCGCGATAAATAGAAATAATATAAACCACTTCATCTACACCCTCCTATAGATACTTGCCTGCTACACGTTGTTGGGGGTTCTGAAGCGCCTTCTCGGTGGCCATACTCTCCCTGACAGCATAAACAGCAAAGGCGCCGCCCTTCTCTTTATTCCACTTATCACCCAGGAACGTTGCCTCCTCTGAGGTAGAGAACCTCCTGGCGCTCCTCAGCCGGTCCGTCAGCCCACAATACCCGAGCCAACGGTCCTTACCATCATCAAGATGCTTAAGAAGGTGTCTCTCAGGCATTACCCCTCCCCTTCGGGTAAGGCTTACCCTTTGGCTTCGGCTTCCCTTTTTTCGGCATTATCAAGATCCTCCAAATACTGGTCCACACGTTTCAACACCTCTTCACTATCACTACTGCCACAGATAACTCCCTGAAGCTTACCACTCTTATGTAACGCTCTCAGCATCTTCCTCTTCTCGGTACTATTTACCACCTTCAATAGCTCTGTGAAACTATCAACACCCATCTTATTTCACCTTGGGCTTCTTAATGGCCTTAATAGCACCAACACCCCTACCAACACTACCCGGCCTCGATTTCGCTAAAGCCTCCCTAACACGCCTGTTCCTTTCCCTTGCCGCTGCCACTGCATCTACCACCTTATTCTTAGCCATAATAATCACCCCTCATCCAATGCTGCGGTTAATACAAACAACCCCCTAAAGTGTAAAGAAACTGTAAGATTATCGTTAATACTGTAAAGAAACTGTAAAGCCATACCCAAAAACCCTCCCCTATATATACTTACATGCATACGAGTATTAGTCATAGTTATATATACCATAAGGAAAGAGGCCCTTTAATTTCACTCGCAGGACAGAGGGGGATAGAAATATATATGAAGTCCAGATACCCCATACGGGGGCGGGGGGTAGTGGCCCCGGTTCGAAAAGAATGACTGTGGAACTTTACATAATGACTGTTATCATGCGCTGGAGTTATCATCACTATCCTTATTTTCCAAGGGGTTACGGTCTTCTAAGGGAATGTCGGTTTCTGAGACCTCTATATGTTGTGGTATAGGCTCTATTAACGCGCGCGCATCCTTTAGTATGGGCTTGACGTCAATGATCTGTCCTGTCTGAGGCCCTGAGACCTTCTGAGAGGGCTTGAATGGGCTCTCTGGTACTGCCTGACCCTTATTAATGAGTATATGAATATCCCTCACATGTATCATAAAGGCTTGTGGTGATTGACTTTTCTCTCGTTCCCTGTGCTCCTTATCACTGAGAATACCATACCAGACAGCCCGATCCCTATGGCCCATATCTTTAATTTGCTCGTCCGTAAGTGCTACATTTAATATCCTCCGTTGAGCATCAGCAAGTATGTCGGCTCTATTCTCCTTAAATTTGACACTATGTACTTGTATGATATCGAGCTTGTCTTGGAGCTTCTTGACTGTTACATGGGAGATGTTTAATATCTTGGCTTTCTTTCTAAGTGATAGTCCTGGGTCTGTTTGATTGAGCTTTACCAGTGCTTTAACATCTGTTGTTGTTGTGGCTTGTAGTTCTTCAATTGTTAGGGGTTGTTCTGTTGGTTGGTTGGCTGGTTCTTCTGTTGGTGGCTTGAGTGCTTTACTCATGGGTATGATTATAGATGATGGTATGGTTTAAGTCAAGGGCTTGCTTGTTATTACTGGTGGGGCATGAACCCAACTAGCGTTGAGCTTGAAGGTAGGTCTTTATATAAACATAATGCATAATGCAATGTCAAGTGACGTCTATTATTTGTTTGTTTATGTTTAGTTACAAGTATAACTGTCTTGTTATTTAATAATAAATGATATGTTCATGTGTCTCACAAGTTAAAGCTCTGATTATCAGCCATGGACTACAAGGTGTTGACACTTCCTGTCAGTCGGGCTGACATTATCTGTCACTTTAACGGGGTTTCTTGTAGTCCACACCTTATAATTACTTCTTTAGATGTATCTTTCTTTCCTTTACTTTCAAGGGCTTATCATTTATTTTCACTCTTTCCTCACACTTGGCATGGTGCTTGCAACTCCATTGACAGAAAGTGAGGTGAGATTATGAAAGTAGTTGTTTATCCAGAAAGTAAAAGTAGTATTTCTGTTGAGGATGTATGTGGTGATTCTATCTGCGTTATGAAGATAGAAGAGCCTTACATTCTAAAACAGGAACCCGATACAAAGAAGTACAGGTGGTATGCCTTGGACAACGCAGAGACATACTGGGGCAACTCTCACAACACCATCAAGGGTGCATTAGAGAACATGCATTGGGAGGGCGCAGAGACTTATGTATTAGGAAACATTAAAGAGCTTGGAGAGTGGATAATAAAGAACTCCTAACCCTTGCCTTGCCGGTCAAGCCGGTAGGGTTGGCGATAGGAGTATTAATCTTAACTGGAAGGTGAGATCATGACAATCAAGTCAATATGGGACAATGAGGGCGAAACAGTTGACCGATACACAGTCGTATTCACTGATAAGGAACGCAACGGACTTCATGAGGCCCTTGGGTTATCCAATGA
>Ga0114923_10000631_pt1 | contig 26706 bp, 29 predicted proteins | sample SumtaG_FD_89578 | JGI IMG/M metagenome (GOLD analysis project Ga0114923, IMG submission 89578) | Deep subsurface microbial communities from Indian Ocean to uncover new lineages of life (NeLLi) - Sumatra_00157 metaG | ecosystem: Environmental > Aquatic > Marine > Oceanic > Sediment | place: near...
CCTGGCTAAGAAGTAATTAACATCATCTTGATTTAACATTTTTATACCCAATTTTATAACACCTAATCCATCTATTTTTCAAGTAATAATTAAAAAGTAAAAAAGGCAAATCTTTAATTAGTATGTTATGGTGATATCACAAATTTTGCGCTGTTGGAGAAGAATTGGAGAGGAAATATCCTAATTTGACTTTTTTATTTTGAAAATAAATCGATTCTAATTACTAAGAATAAGTAATTATTTAGTGTTTTTTTTTAATGAAATACCCAGGTTGAGGTTTTCAACAAGCTCACTAAAGCGGTTTCGAACAGTTACTTCTGTTACACAACTAACACGAGCTATACTTCTCTGAGTCCTACGTTCATTGACGATAATGCTTGATGCATAAATTGCAGCAGCACATACACCTGTAGGACCTCTGCCTGAAGTTAATCCACGTCCTTCTGCCATTCTAATAATTGATTTCGCTGTTTTTTGGCAATCTGATGTTAATTCTAACTCTGAAATGAATCTTGTAAGAAAATCCATTGGTTTAGTAGGGTTTAGACTTAGTCCTAACTCAGTTGCAATAAATCTAAAAGATCGACTGATTTCTTTTTTATCGACACGGGCGATTTCAGCAATCTCGTTTAAAGTACGTGGAACTTTAAACATTCTACATGCTGCATATAAACTTGCCGCTGCAACCCCTTCAATACTCCTACCACGAATTAAATGGGCGTTAACAGCATCACGATAAATTTTTGCAGCACACTCTCTTAGATTTTTTTGAAGTTCAAGATTTGAAGCCATTCTATCAAGCTCACCGAGGGCAAATGTAAGATTCCTTTCAGTTGCATCTGATACTCTAATTCGACTTTGCCACTTTCGAAGTCTATATATCTGACCTCTTAACTTCGCGGGGATTTCCTTTCCAAAGATATCTTTATTTTTCCAGTCTATCATAGTGCTTAGGCCTTTATCATGAATCATATACGTCATAGGAGCACCTGTTCTAGTTCTCTTCTTCTTCTGATCTGCATCAAATGCTCTCCATTCTGGACCCCGATCAATATGTTTCTCTGAGTGTACTAATCCACAATCTTCACAAACTTGTAACCCTCTGTTTTCATCAAAAAATATATTATTTCCGCATTCTGAACAGCTATTACTCTCTATAATAAGATTTTCATTTGAAATCGAGTTTATTTCTCTCCAACTTGAAATAGATAACACCTTTTAAAATTAATATATAGTATTAAAGACTTTTTAAAATTTAATGTAACTTAGTATAAAACTTTAAATTGGGATTAAATTGTGAATTTGGAAGAGTTTTTATTGAAATAAAGGGTGAGTTAATTGGTCCAAAAATATCTTTAACTGAGCCTACAACTTTATAGTTCTCATCATATAAAGGTTGTTTTAACATTCTCTCAAGATCGCTATTCCATGGGTTTACTCTAAAAATTTGATGCCTTTTTGCTGATTGACCGATATAGAATAGGTTTAATCTAACCCATTTTTTTTTCAATAGATCCCCTTACGAAGTAGTTGAAAATTTAAAATTAAAATTAAAGATGGTAGCTCATATTTAAATATAATGTTTTTTACTATTTAACGTTACAAAATATGCTAATTATTAATGTCGGGGATTTCCATGCTGGAAAGATTCAATTTGTAAAATAAGGAAGGTATTGCCTAGTATCAAATTGTTAATAAAGACTTACAAATTTGTAGGTTTTAGCCTAGTAAAAATGCTTTTTTAGATGATATTTTCTCTTGCAATCACATTCAATTTCAGTGCTCTCTAATGAAGATAATTCCTGAGAAAAAACAAAATTTTGAAGCCGGTTTTGAGCTTCTTTCTCACACTCTCTTTTTAAACAATTATGAATCCCTCTTTTTGTTCCAGCTCCAGAAGGATCAGATATTACTCTTACATTTGTAAGATCTTTTTGAGTTAGGGATTTTCTTAAGACTTTAAAAAGTGAATGAAACCAAGGAAGACGATATTTGTCTTGATACCATAGATATTCTGCAAGTGTTCCTCGTTGGATATTTAAAGGATTAATGGATATAGAATTGATTTTTAAATCAACTAATTTTTTAATAGAATTTATACAATCATCAATTGCTCCCACTTCGTTGAGGAAAGGAGGTTTAAATAGTAAATAAGCTTTTATTCCTATCCCATTTTCTTTACAAATTTGTAATATGTTATTAAATTTCTCAAATCTCATTCCTTTATTCAGATAATAATTTCTGATATAATCATTAACAGTTTCAATTCCTATAGCAATTTCTATATATTTTTCCTTTAAAATATCTTTAAGATCTTTAAGTTTTTCAGCGTTTATATACTCTAAACGACTTTCTATAGTGAATTCTTTAATATTTTCAATTGTTGCAACCTTTTCATATATATATTGCTTTACTTCTTCAGATATTTCGTTTTCATCAAAAAAGCTCCCGGAATTGAATATTTTTAAAGCGTATTTTTTATTATCCTCTGATATTTCATTAATTTTATTATTTATCGCATAATCGATTTGATTTTTTAAATGATTTTGATTTACATCTTCAATATTCGCATCTTTTATATACCCGCACATAGTACATCCACCAGATTCGCTTAAACACCAACTACAGCCTTTTGTTCTTAGAATAATAGTTAATGATTTCCCAACCTCATTAATAAGTCTGTCCTCTTTAACCCAGAAACTCACAGGGCGATCTAGGTCTTTTCCACTAAATCGTTTCCTCTTTTTCAAAACCTTTTGTCTGAGAAATCTTATTTTTTCAGAGAACATAGGCTTGTGTCCATTAAAGCTGCTATTTTCTATCACTAATTTCCACAACTCTTCCTGATTTAGATTTTCTTATAAAATTTGAGCCCACTTTTAGTAAACCGGTTCCAACTATCTCCGTTTTTTCTTTATTAATAATGATGACATAATTCTTTGCGATCAGATCTGAACTGAATTCTATAATACCTTGTCGAAATAGATTACTACCTTGGATATTTTGCCCATCAAAAACAATAATATTTGAATCCATAGAAAACGGTAATTGAACCATTCTTTTCAATCCTTGAATATTCAAACATATTTGACCTAATAAAGATCTATATACTCCTATTTTTTCCTTAGTTTTTAAATCTATCAAATCAATTTGCGAATTAGAATTAAACCTAAAAGGCCTTAGTTCGTCACGAATAACTTTCATTCCCGAACCTTCACCAAATTGATAATCTAATATTTTTATGAATTTCCTAATCCAATTGTTAGATAAATAACTACCTTCAGGTAAAGTTTTTAAAGGTGTGAAATCATTTATATGCTGGTTTAATAATGATTCAAGTGATTTAAGAGACTCCTTAGATGTCACTTTTCTATCTACCTTTGTAAAGTAAAAATTATGTGGTAAGTTGGAATTGACTTTTTCAGCGATATCTAGGTAGTCACCCCCAAGATGACAAATTATTGGTATATTTTTGTTATATTTTATTAAAGTTTGGTGTAACATTTCTGAGGTTATTTCTTTTTCAGTTTCATCCCATTCACCAGTAACAGATATATCATATGAATTAACAGGATATATATTTTCTAACTGTCGCGGTATAGCTCCCAGAGGGGATGTTAGAATAATTTCTTGGAAATCGGCAAATTCTTGAAACTTTCTAAGAACTCTCTGAAATAATTTATGTGATTTTGAAAGTGAATAAGGTTTCTTAGCTGAGCAAGGTAGTAAGATAATTATTTTTGTCCATGGTTCTGGTTCAAAATTACTAATCGTCCTCTGCCTAAATTCTCTAAAATCAGGTCTGTTATATGAAGAAGGTCCAAGGCACTTTATTTTTTTAATTTTTTGGGTGATCGGGGTTTCAAACCTTATAACCGAAAAGTAGTTCTTATCTAAGATTTTTAGCATTGAAATTAAGTTTGTGTCATCCAGAGATGACTTTTCAACAAATCCTCGAAAATCTTCATAACGTAGATACTGTTTGATTTTCATCATGTAATTGTGGGCCACTATTAGGTTATGCAAACAAAGCAAATCTATCTTTTCACTTGAGTATTTTGTATCAACCAGATTTTTTAAGTTTCCTTTACAAGCAACACAAGAGCAAGGTAAATATTTAATCTTATATATTGGAAGTAAATATTCTATTGTATCATAAAAATTTTCTGCAGATAAGTATAATAAATAGGAAGTATCAATTAGATCTACTCCTAGGTAAATTAACATAGGAAAATACTTAGGAATAATTCTCCCAGAGACCATGATAACTATATTGTTATCCAACTGTGTTTTAATTTCAACAATATACTTAATAATATTTCTGAAATTGCTGAAGTTATCAAATATATCAACTAAATTTAAGATTTTAATATTTTTATTTTCCTCAATTATTGGAATATAGAGATGCATTAACTCTAAATAATCAAAAAGTCTTATTGATAAACCAAAATTAATTGTAGAATTGGTTTTCAAAATTTTAACAGCCTTAGTAAGATAATTCTTGATTTCTCTCCTTGCAAAATCTATTCCAATTGTAGTCGAGGGAATATTGAAAGGTAATATCGATACAACATTATCTTTGGAGAAAATTTCTTTATTTTTTCTTAAAATCTCCTCGTAGTTTTCGAATAAACCTGGATAGGAAAAAATAAATCCAGTATTTTTAAATTTTTCTCGAAGGAAACCAATTTTCAAGAAAATTTCTTTAGAAACACTAAATAAATCATGATTCTCAAATTCCTGTATGAAACTAAATTGTTTCATCAAGACGTTCTTAATTGGAATGATAACATTAGGTGTTCTTATATAGAGTTTCCTCTCTTTGGATAAATTCAACCGTCCTATTCTTGAAAAACCAATTCTTTTTTCCAAGACTTCAAAAAAGTTACTCATTCTTTTCAATAAGGAGGATTAATTTACATGATTAAATTTATTCACTTTAAGTTCACTAATCACTCAAAATTATTAATAATTTAGTAAAAAGTATTACTCGATTGAATAAAATATTTCACATTCATATAAATTCTCATAATCATTGAATGTATCATCTAGAAACAGATTATTTGAATTCAATAATGGATTTTAAATATATCAACTCAATTTTTTTTAGACTATTTACTTTAAAATATTAAGAAATTTATAAATGGTTTTAATTCATCTAAAACAAAATTTGTAAAAGTGTCTTCAATTTCTTCAGAAAGATAAAGATTCCTAATAAATTCCCCATACCTGTCAATTTTTTTAACCCTTACTACTGCTAATAGACCATACTCCTCACCAATTCTGTACAAATCTGTTATTCCTGGTATTTGCTCAAGCTTGAGAGCAAGTTCTTCATATTTAGATGGATCTTTTGGTTTAATTCTAAGAAAGAACTTTCCTTCGAATCCTATTTCTTTTGCCTTAAAATTTAGAACATAATTTAAAATTATATTATTTGCTTCTAAATTTTTGATCCTATTATGAATAGTCGATTGTGAGATATCTTTTTCAATTACCTTCTTCATTATATCTCTTATTTCATATGTTGAAAGAGTTTTTAATCCTTGTTCTTCTTGCAAAATTTTTAGTATTAAATGATCTTTATCATCCAAATTAAAATTCCTGGGTTTAAATTGAGTTAATCTAATTCCGTTAGTTTTATAGATTTTGATGGTCTCTAAAATCTGATATTTTTTAAAGTGTGAACTTGCCATTATTTTATCTATTTCATTTAGCACCAAATTAAATTCTTCCTGGTCTTTAAATACAAAAAAAGCATTAAGAGAAAATTCTCCAAAAACTCCATCTAAACTTTTTAATTGAGGTAATGCTAATAACTTATCAACCAGATATGGTTCTTTTGGGTTTGATTTTATCTGTATTAAGACAAATTTTAGACCTGGGCGAAGATCTGGATTAATATTTATAGTAGTGTTTCTAATAACTCTTTGATCCTTCAATTTTTTTAAATATTTCTGAAGTGTTTGTCTAGAATATCCAATCTCTTGCGAAATCTTTTTAATATTAAATTTTGTCTTAGAATTTAATTTAATTAATATATGCTGTACTTCTTTTAAATTCATAATATTTTTCACATTTTTGAATCAGTTTAATTGTAAAAATACTTCTTTACTTTATAAACATTTGACCAAAAAAACATTTATATTTTACTTAAAATTAATAATCTTTATATATATAAATTTAACAATTGTAAATCACTAATTGATGAAAAAATGGTAAATTATAAAGTTGCTGACGAAAGTTTAGCGGAAAAAGGATTAGAATCTTTATATGTAGCAGAGAATAAGATGCCCGTAACAGCAAAAGTACTTAGGGAAAGGTTCGCAAAAGAAAAGCCTTTAGAAGGGATAACAATTGCCGGATGTTTGCATGTGACAAAGGAAACCGCAAATCTAGCATTAACGCTAAAAACTGGAGGTGCTGAAGTATACTTGTGTGGTAGTAATCCATTATCCACTCAAGATGATGTTGCTGCCGCCTTAGTAAAAAAAGGGATTAACACTTTTGCATGGCACGGAAATACTGATGACGAGTTTTATTGGGCTATTCGAGAATGCTTGAAAGCCAAGCCAAATATCCTCATTGATGATGGTGCTGATATGATCGTGACAGCGCATAAAGAATTTCCAGAATTAATTACTGAAGGAATTATAATTGGTTGTCAAGAGGAAACGACAACAGGTGTAAAAAGGTTCAGGGCAATGGATGAAGCAGGAGATTTAAAGGTCCCATTATTCCCTGTTAATGATGCTCGATGTAAAAACCAGTTTGATAACGAACTAGGAACTGGACAAGGAATAGTAGCTGCAATTTATGGAATGCATGTACTCTTCGCAGGAAAAAATGTAGTAATTGCGGGATATGGTCATTGTTCTGGGGGAATGGCACTTCGAGCGCGAGGTTTAGGTGCTAATGTTACAGTAACCGAAATAGACCCAATAAAGGCACTTCAAGCTAAGTTTGCTGGATTTAATGTGAAACCTATTGCGAAGACCTTACCGACAGCAGACATTATTCTAACTGCTACCGGCTGTAAGCACGTAATACTCCCCACAAAAGAAAATTTTGATGCTTTAAAGGACGGAGTCATTTTGGGTAATTTAGGACATTTTGATATTGAAATCCCAACTAAAGAATTATATGAATATGCCAAGGAAATTAATCCAATTAGGAGTAACGTAGAGGAGCTCATCTTTCCCGATGGTAAAAAGATTTATATTCTGGCCAAGGGGCGTTTAGCGAATTTGGTGTTATCGGAAGGACATCCAGCAGAAGTGATGGATATGTCATTTGGCTTACAATCTCTTATGTCAGAATATATCGTGAAAAATAAGGACAGTTTAAAGCCTGGGATGGTTGATGTACCTGTTGAAATCGATGATAGGGTTGGTTTTCTAAAATTACAAGCAATGGGTGTAAAGATTGACAAGTTAACCGAAGAGCAATATAACTACATCCATGGCTATGAAGACGGAACCTAATAACTAAAATATTCAGTAATCACACAATTTTTTTTACATCTTTTCTTTTTCAAGGATAAATTAAATATATATATTTTAAACTGATTTTACATTAGCTACATCAAATCGTTAAATATATAAATACAGATTTTTTGATTATTTAGCAGTATACAATTCTTCTATGTAAAATAAACAACTTACATCTCCTCAATTTGGAGTTTTATTGAGATATGAAACAAATTAGCAAACTTGAATTAACTTATATTCCACCAACTTATTGGAATGAACCATTAAGTAGATTTGAATTAATCTCAGAGGGAAAACAGCTTCCTCAAAATTCTAGTTTTTTCCTTCTTTGGATTCCTTCAAACCAATCAGAACAAAAGCTTATTGAAAATATTAAACAGAAGTTTCCAACAATTCCAGCAAAAAAACTTTTAACATGTAATATTAACCTTGCTGTTCCTTTTCACTTATTAGAATCTACAACAAATAATGTAGCTTCTGATAAATATTTTGAAGTATCGAATCACATAGGAAAAATCATACCAATATCACCTGCAGTGAAATTACTGTACCAATTGGAGATAATTGAAAGCTTAGATCGAAGCATAACTCATTTTAGCAATTCTATTATAACATGGGCTTTTCTTACAAAATTAATATTTGAATTATTAAATAAAGGCCAATTCGTTCCTGCATTAGAATCAATAACAACTAACAAGTATAATGGTCAATGGCACTTATTATTAAAAACCCAGAATGATCGATATCGTTTTAAAACAATATTAAGTAATAGTTCTTGGTCTGCTTTTTGTCTTCCCATAAATTTTTTACATAAAAATGGAAAAATCAAATCAGATGGCCTTTGGCACCCTTCCTATCTTTTTTCAATCTTCTTAAATAATGTTGGAGATTCATTAATCCGTTCCACTCTAAGTAAGAGTAAGTTCCAAACTTTTAAAGAATTTTATAGTACTGAAATCACAAAAGAACGAGATTTAGATTATAAATTGGGATGGGATTATAAATTTCTTAAAGCTCTTATCAATAAAGATCCGAAGTTTAATGTAGAAGAATTTTCGGAAACAATTTTACCTACGTTAATAAAAAATTGGACTCAATCCGCTCAGGGGTTTGCACTTAAACACGATTTTACCTTCAACATAGAATTGAAATATCCAAAAAAGCCTGAAGATGATTGGAGTTTATTATTTTATCTGTCATTACAAGATGGTGCTATAAAATTTCCTTTAAATGACCTCTGGAAAGGAAAGAATATAAAACAAAAAGAATTTCTAAAACTTTTTAAAGACGACGAACACTTTATAGAAATTATTCTAAGAGCTTTGAGTGCAGCATCAAAAATATTTCCACCCATTAAAAGAGTATTATTAGAAAAAATTCAAAATAAAATTAGTCTCACAACAAGCGAAGTTGTAGATTTTTTAAAATATCCAAAAGATTTATTAATTCAAAGTGGATATAATATCGTTCTTCCTGAAGTATTTATGAGAGGTGGAAGACAACGTTTATCTGCCAGATTAATTATTCGTTCACAAGATCATAAAGATGAAAAAGGAGTAAAATCCTCGGTTTTACCTTCTCTATTTAATTTTAATTCGATGTTAGAATATAAATGGGAGATTGGACTTGAAGGAAAAACTCTTTCGGAAGAAGAATTCAATAAATTGATGAATTCTAACGAATCTTTGATTAATATTAGTGGAAAATGGATTTTAGTTGATCAACAAGACGTAGAAGATTTAAAGTATATTAAAGAAGTTGAAACGAAAAGTTACATGGACGCTCTAAAACTTGGACTGACCGGAAAAATTCAACTTCGAGAAAATGGAAATGAATATGATGTATTAGTTGAGGGAAATTTAAAAGGAATTATTGAAAGAATCCAATCAATAGATGCTTTTGAACAAATAATTTGCCCACCATCATTTAACGGCGAATTACGGCATTACCAACAAACAGCACTTACATGGATGGTAAACATGACAAGATTCAATTTTGGATTATGTTTGGCTGATGATATGGGGCTTGGGAAAACAATTCAAATTATAGCATTTTTACTATATCTCAAAGAAACATACCCACATAATCCAGGAGGAGTTTTAATTGTGTGTCCTACTTCAATCTTATTTAATTGGTACCGGGAGTTTAAAAAGTTCGCACCTGATTTAGAAATAATACTTCATCATGGAGCTAAACGTATGAAAGAAGTTTTCAAAATTCCAGAATTTCTAAAGCCACATCGAATTTTTCTCACATCTTATGGAACAATAAGAAATGATATTGACTTTCTTGAAACAATTGATTTTAGCGGAATTATCATCGACGAGAGTCAAAACATGAAAAATTACGCTTCTAAACAAACACAAGCAATAAATAAATTAAAGAGTCAATACAAAATTTGTTTAAGCGGTACTCCAATAGAAAATCGATTAATAGAACTTTGGTCACTTTTTAACTTTTTAAATCCAGGACTTCTAGGAACCAAAATGGAGTTCCAAAATGACTATGTTTTACCAATTGAACGATTTCAAAATCAAGAAGTTACTGATAGATTGAAGTTAATTACTTCTCCTTTTATTATGAGACGTCTCAAATCAGACAAATCTATAATAGATGATTTGCCTGAAAAGAAAGAAATGAAAATCCTCATCGAATTGAGCAAAACTCAAGTGAAATTGTATCAAGAACTCGTAGAAAATACCTTGAAAGATATTGAAAATGAATCTTCTGATAAAAGGAAGAAGCGGGGATTGATTTTAGGATTAATAGTTAAATTAAAGCAAATTTGTAATCACCCCTACCAATATCTTAAAATTGATATGACATCTATCGAAGATGGGTTAAAAATGAATGAAATAATTTCACAATCACAAAAATTGGAGAGATTGCTTGAAATGACTGATGAAGTTATCTCAAACGGAGAAAAAGTCTTGATCTTTACCCAATTTACTCAAATGGGAAATATTTTGTTAAAGATTTTAGAATTCAAGTATGGTTTCAAGATATTATATTTTCATGGGGGCATACCGGAAAAAAAGAGAAGAGAAATTGTTGATGAGTTTCAATTAGAGGATATGGAGAGCCCTCCTATATTAATATTATCTTTAAAAGCTGGAGGGACGGGCTTAAATCTAACTCAAGGAACAACAGTTATTCATTTTGATAGATGGTGGAATCCTGCAGTTGAAAACCAAGCTACTGATAGAGCCTATCGAATAGGTCAAAAATCAGCAGTAAATGTATATAAATTCATTACTAATGGAACTATTGAAGAGAAAATCGACTTGCTGTTGTTGGAAAAGCTTGAATTAGCTGATAAAATTATTCAATCTACTGGAGAATCTTGGATTTCTGATTTAAATGATAAAAAATTAAGAGAATTATTAACGTTAACTAATTAAATAAGGAATTTGGCAAAAATGAATGATCGAAAAAAAGAATTCATGGATAAAAGGAGACATAAACGAGGAAAGCCAGATGTCCCCCAAAAAAAAACTGAACTTGAAAAAAAACGTACTAGTGAAGAAGTTGACCAAATCAAAAGAGAACTTACAAATTTTGCTAAAACCTCATGGGGAAAGAAATGGATCAAATCAAATTTAAAAATTGGGCGTCCTTTCAGAATGCAAAGAAGTATTGAGTATGTTAAAGATGAGAGACGAATAGATAATTTTTCAATTACTGCAGGACAAATCTTCGCAACAGTCCAAGGAACTGCTCCTACTCCATATCGAGTGAAAATTAAATTTGATACTATTTTAGAAGAGGGTTGGGAACTGATTCTAAAAAGTATCACAAACAAAATAATAAATCTTGTTGAATTATTAGATGGTTTTTTGCCGGAAAATGTAATTACTATTTTTGATGAGAGTGAATATTCCTTGTTTCCTGATGCAAAAAAAGGTTTAAATGCCACTTGTTCTTGCCCAGATCAGGCAATTCCATGCAAACATATAGCCGCAGTAATTTTATATCTAGCTAGGGTAATAGATTATAATCCATTTTTATTATTAGAATTACGTGGCAAAACTAAACATGACATTCTTAACGATTTAAGCTTGATTCAATCAACCAATGGCAAGAAAGTATCAGGAGAAGTTTCTACTAAAGAGAATATTGATGAGTTTGTATTTAATGTCCCAAAAATACCAATTCAAGAATTATCAGAAGAACAGAAAAAATCAAGGAAAAATGAGTACAACTTTGGTTTTAATCTTAAAAAACCTGGAAAAATCATAGAAACTTTAGAGAATTTAGGAATTCCGCATATTATTGAGAATAAAGCTTTTGAGATTGTATTAAGAGCAATTTATAGTAAAGTTTCATCGAAAATATATGAATTGTCTTTAGAACTTAGTAAATGAAATCTATGATTTTTATTATTTTCCCAAAGATTTCTTAACATCAATATATCTTCAATCATTTAGGTTAAATTATTATTTGGTTTCTCAATTCAAAAACAAATTATTATTTATGATCTAGGATTTAGTATTTTTTCAACACTTACTTCACCATACACTTCGCGTGCTAATTTTCTGAGACCATCCATCCCAATGGGTTCTTCTTGTAACCTATTTGACTTCCAAATTCTTAAGTTTTGAAATTCGCTTTCTATATCGTTAATATAATTAAGCTGAGTAGCCCGAATATTACCACAAAACTCACATTCATTAGAATGGGGTGTAATTAAATTTATATGGACTCCATCAAGATTTATATATCTCTCAGTTAAATCTCTTGCTCTTTTGATTTCTTCAAAACTGGGTTTTTCCGCAATTGTTACAAGTCTTAATGATCCCAGATTATGGATTAGTTCAGATATTCTTTCACCACGTTTTTCAAGATCAATTAGCATTTTAAAAATTTCTTTACCTAATTCTCGTCTCTTTTCAGAATCATCAAATGGTTTAAAAATACTTCTGAATACCTTTGAAAATTTCCTAACAGGTTCTTTTATTGAATTATAGAAGTTTAAAGAATATTTCAGAACAACTTTTGCTTGATCCTCAGGAATTTCAAAAAGAGCAATCATATTCCCGGTGGGAGGAAAATCCGCTATTATTATTTCAAATTGAACAGAATCCTGGCTTTCCGCATCTAATATTTTTTGGAAAAACATCGCATTTTTAAGGGCAAGAGGAATTGAATCCGCTGTAAATGTTGTGTCAATAAATTTCTCTACTTGAGGTATTAGTCCTACTATAGGCATTTCTTTCATTAACGTTTTCATCTTATTTATCAAATTCTTTGTGTAGTTTTCGGCATACACATTAGGATCCGGTTCAATCGCCCATAAATTACCCGTTAAAGGTGTTAACTTATTTCCAATTTGAGAGTTAAATAAATCAGTTAGATTATGAGCTATATCAAATGAAATAAGCAGGATTTTCTTATCGGGAAGTAGATCTGATAAAAATACTGCCGTAGCTGCACTAATCGCGCTTTTACCAACACCACCTTTTCCTCCAAGAACAATTATTTTCTCCAATTACTTTATTCTCCATAAATTTCTTTATTTTCAATAAAGATTTGCATAATTTTATATTTTACAGAAACAAAAATAACATAAAAAACTAACCAAATAATTTAGATTGATGTTTTTAAATTCATTATATAACAATGAATAAATAACTTGTATGATTTTATGAATATATAATATTACATATTATACAAATCCTAAAATATTAATCAAACAAAGTAATCAAACAAATTACCGCATTATAATTATCAATCAGAATAGTAAAATCATCAAATTTTATTAAAAAATAAAAAAATTCATCAGTTACTTAAATCAAACAAAAATTTTTTAAGAATTATAACCAGTTCAGTAAATTAAATATAATTGATCAAACTTATAACAAGAATTAAGAAATAGGTTCACAATTTAAGCTTAACAATAATCATAAGTTTTCCATCGAATCCAAAAGATTTTGCATTTTTATTTGGAAAATCTATTTAGCATTGTTTCTCCCTCAAGGAGTTAGATCCTACTTCTTTTTTATGAGTTGATTCTAAATTGATTTATTGGATATAAAAAATCAAACATAAAATAGGAAATAAAAAAAGGAAGTGATTAAAAATTAATACTCAATCAGATTTTACAACTAAATATATTATTGAAGTAAAATTCACTATTAAAGGTGTAGTGGAGAAGAGTGATATTGTGGGGGCTATTTTTGGACAAACAGAAGGTTTGCTTTTGGATCTTGATTTAAGAGATCTTCAAAAATCTGGAAGAATAGGTAGAATAGAGGTCGAAACTGAATCTAAAGAGGGAGTATCAGAAGGCATCATCAGAATTCCCTCATCTTTAACTCGAAAGGAGACTGCTTTACTAGCAGCTACTGTAGAGACTGTTTCTAGAGTCGGTCCTTGCGAAGCTGTGATTACATTGATAGAAATTCGTGATGTTCGCGAAACGAAACGTCAGCAAATTATTGAAAGGGCGGCAGAACTTCTAAAAAAATGGGACCAAAAATCATTAGAACAGAGCGAAATTGAAGAAAGAATAGATACTGACATTAAATTAGGGGAAATTATAACTTGGGGTCCAGATAAGCTCCCAGCAGGGCCGGAAGTAGATAGTAATAAAGATCTTATTATTGTGGAAGGTCGAGCTGATGTTCTCAATCTATTACGTATAGGTATTAAAAATACAATTGCTGTTCAGGGAACCCAAATACCAAAAACAGTGAGGGCTTTAGTAAAAAAGAAGAAGATAATCACAGCTTTTCTCGATGGAGATCGCGGTGGAACTATTATCTTAAACGAGTTAATGCAACTAATGAAATTAGATTATGTGGCTAGAGCTCCAGAGGGATTTGAAGTTGAAGAATTAACAAGGAAACAATTGGTTAAAGCGTTGCAAAACAAGAGACCCCCAAAAAAGCTTAGAGGATCCCGTAAAGGAAAAACTGAGGAAAAGGACTCCGGTAGCAAGGGAAACAAGCTTCAAAAATTCTTAAAAAAGATGAAAATAAAAGATGAATCTCAAATAATGGACATTATTAAAGGGATTGAATCTGGACATAGTATTGGCTTGGATAAGAATCTTGAGAAACTGTTTGAGATTCCAGTTGGTGAATTGTTTGGAAAGATTAAAACCTTTAAAGATATTCATTTTTTACTTATAGATGGCATTTTAACAAAGCGTTTACTATCGTTGTCCATAAGCATTAAAATTAAATTTATTGCGTGTAAAAATAAGGAAGAGGAACTTACAGTTCCAGAACAGATAGTTGTGTTTTACATTTAAAAAAATATTGTTAAAATGTATCTATACACCTATTGCCTCATTGACTACAGCAAAAATTAATTGGATAACATATGATAGAGCACCCAAAATTACAATTCCTATAGCACATATTTTAAAAACAGTAAAATAATCTTTTCGATTGGGTTTATTTGCTATTTTTAAGATTCTTTTCGCATTTTTATAAAAAAACACTAATCTAGCAAAAATGCCAGGTTTCTTTTTTTTATTTTGTTTCGAATAATTTTCATACTTCGGGTAACGGTTTTCCGACACATTAAAGTAAATCTGTGAAGTTATATTAATTTTTTCTACTTCATGAAATCTATTCTTTAAGATCAAAAATATTTGAGAGAAATATATTTCTATCAAATGGTATTAGGTCATCATATCCTTGTCCTATACCCAAAAAGATAATCGGCTTTTTTGTTTCGTAGGATATTGATAAAGCAGCGCCACCTTTCGAGTCAGCATCTATCTTAGTTAAAATATTCGCATCGATACCAACTAATTTATCAAATTCTCTTGCTTGGTATAATACATCATTCCCCGCTAAACTATCTCCAATAAATACCCTCAAGTCTGGATTGGCAACTCTACAGATTTTTTGCATTTCCATCATTAAGTTTCGATTGGTTGTCTGTCTTCCAGATGTGTCTATTAAAACTGCCTCAATTCCTTTAGCCTTAGCGTGCTCAATTGCATCATAAGCAACCGAAGCAGGATCAGATTTGTATCCATGCTTTATAACTTTAATTCCAACATTGTTCATGTGTTTAGTTAATTGTTCAATAGCTCCAGCTCGGAATGTATCTGAAGCAGCTGCGACACAGCTAATATTCCTTTCTTTTAAGAGATGTGCCACTTTAGCAATTGTAGTAGTTTTTCCTGTTCCGTTTATTCCGAAAAAAACAAATACATATGGTAAACTTAACGAGTTTTTAGTTTTTATTTCTTTAATTATATCAATTTCCTTATCAGGTGTTAAGATTTCAATAATAACTTCTTTTAACGTATCGAATAGTACTTTTTTAGTTGATGTTAATCGAGTAATTTGTTGACCCTTAAAAGATTCGGTTATCCTTTTACAGATTTCATCAGCAGTATCAACTGCTACATCATTGCTAATAAGAAGAATTCTCAATTCTTGTATGGGATCATCTATTCTCTTTTCAGTTAAAGTTTTCTTAACAAAAGTTGAAAACACATTTTTTAGTTTTTCAAGCATATAGTTCTCCGCAAAAATTAGAATTGCTTAATACAAATTTAATAAAATTACAATAGCTAAGTTTACTTACTGTTGACGATAACCCTGTTGAAGAAGTTGAGAGGTTTTCTGCAAATTTACATCAAAATTCTGCAATTGGGTTCTTATAAACTGTATCTCTTTATTATTTTTCTCAATCCGTCTATCAAGAAACTCAATTGCTTCATCTAAATTTTGCTCAATTATAACATCTTGAGTCACAGCCATTAATATCTTTTTCGTGTCTTTAATAGTTGCTCTGATATTAGCTATCCCACCAATTGGCAATAAGATTTCATCACCCTCATTTACTCCTTCTTTTAAATTTTCAATCGTAGCCTTTGTATTCAAATAATTAGAGAGAATGGCATTAACATATTCTAGTTGTCCCTGGTATACTTCTCTTTGTTGCTTCAAGTAACTAAACATTTGTAATTGTTCTTGATAATTTTGAGGTTCCATTTCTTTTTACTCAACCTAATTTATTATTTATTCTGATAACTCCCTGATTAGATAATCTTGAGATTCAACAAGAGTTATTTCCTTAATTTCTTGAATTTTAATTTGCCGTCTGTAAATTCCTATAGACGTAATTTGACTTAGTACCTTTTCAAGAGCATCTTCCTCTTTCAAAGCACGAACTTCTTTACGAAATAAATATTTCTTGAAGTTTTTTCTATAATTTCCAATGATTCGATAAATTTTAATCTCTGACATTGCTTCTTAGATCCATTGATTCAATGATTTTAAAAAAGATTAATACTATAAAAAATATTAAATTTTGCTTTTTACTAATACTCATTCTTTAGCATTATAACTGCAAAACACTAGTTATTCTCATCATTTCAGGTCCAGTACAATGTGTACCAAAAATACCACTCTCATCATTTACAATTGCCCCTGAACTTAGATAAGGTATTCCACGATTTACTGTCGAGACATCAACTTCATCTACTTTTAATATGGAAGCGATATATTCTATTTCATCATCTGTGGAGAGAGGATGTACTAAGCAACCATTACTGTTCGCTAATGAAATTGAACCCGGAAGAAAACCATCGGCAAAATCATATACAACGGTTTCAACATTTAAAACATCTTCAATCTCTTTTTTGTAATCCTTTAAAAGTGAACTAATAATGGCTCCTTTATCATTGCAGAGAATCAAATTACCATAAGTATTATCTATAGATTTAAGAATACCTATTTGAGAAGAATTCTCATTTTCCTTCAAGAATTTGCTTAACTTCTCTAATTCATCATCCTTAATAATGTGGGGTACAATTATTCCAAATTTATTTGATGCTGTATAAACCCCTATGAGATTAGAATTATAAATTGTGATTGGATATAACGGTTCTTTGAAAATATTTTTATATTTATTGAGTAATGGTTTTATTAGCATAGGTGGATAAAGAACGTATGCATTATTTGCAGCAAGGTAAACTCCAATTAAACTGCGTCCAAAAACTTGGGATCTTAAAATTGCCATTTGAATTTGTCTAATAAATAATTTAAAAATAGGATAATTATATCAAAATTAATATAGTATAGTTCTTAAGCTAAATATACAACGCAGAGGCCGTCAATGTTTTTCGTAACTCTAACTTTTAATTTCCTTGGCGGTTTCTGAATTCCTCGTTCCCAAATTCGTTGATTTACTTCTTGAGATATTACCAAAGACTCTGGTTTAAAATGACGTGTCATAAATTCTCGAAGATATCTGACCGATTTTTTAGCCCATTTATTTCTGGGACCTCTCCTAGCTTTCGCAAGAGGGATAGTATAAATTCTCTCATCAATAATTTCTTCCTCAGGAGCTACTTCCTCAACTTCTTCTATGGGCTCAATATCTTCTTCAAAAATCTCACTTATCTCTTCTTCTTCTGAAATTTCATCTAAACTAAATTCTTCTATCTCTTCAATTTTCTCTTCTGGTATATCCTCTTTTGAGTCAGCTAACTCTTCTTCCAAATTGTCTAAATTAATTTCTTTTGATACTTTTTTTTTAGCCATTTTGATTACAACAAACTTTTTTCTTCTAAATTAAATTTAATCCCTCTTTAACCTCATATTCCTCCAGGTTCTGTTGGAATGTGGGCTACTCCTTACTTTTCCTTTCGTTTTCATAACAATCCAATTTGGGATAGACTTTGATTGGTTCATTCTTTTTGCTCTGCGCAATTTGGTTGGAAGATTTTTATTACGAGCCATTTTTCTCTCTCTACTTTTTAATTTTATACTCCTTTTTTTTTCCTACAGTTGTTATTTGCTCAAGGAGCTTTTTGAATGCTTTATCTGGTAAAGGAATAGCTCCTCTTAATTTTCCGCCTTGAAATAATTGAATTAATTGTATTTCTATTTGTTCTGCAAACTGTGGTTTAACTATTCGAATATTTTCTAATCTCTGTCTGCCTTCAACACTAAGAATCTTTCTCATTAACAGATACTTTTTTTCTTCAAATTGTTTTTGTTGACCTTCTGCAATTTGTTGTTGAGCTGCTTGTTGCTGTAATTCCTGTAACTTTCTCCTTCTAATATTCTCTAATTCTTCGTCGTTACTCACTCTAAACCACTAATAAATACTTTTATTCGAATTATTGCTCTTTACTTCTTAGAATCTCGTATGCCGTTCGCTCAATAAGGCTTGTTCCTTCGGTAGAAAGAACTCTTCCTTTTCTATCTTTCAAATCCAATAATTTTGCTTCCCCAAGTTGTTGGAGTGCAACCCTTATTATTTTTCCACTTGCTTTAGCAGAATGATTTAGACCTCTCCCCTTTCTATTTTTCCCACCGTAAAATTTTCGAAGTTTATTTACACCTATTGGTCCAAACTTCTTCACTTTCCTAAGTATTGAGGCACATCGGATGTACCAGAAATTCTCTGAATCCATCGGGGCTAATTCCTTAAAGAAGGCAGTTTTCCAAAATTCTGAGCCTTCCGGGGGTGATATCTCAGGATATTCTTTTAATTTAACTGCTAGAATTTCAATTATCTTTTCTGGTTGAACGACAAAGACAGACATGTTAATCTTTAATTCAATATTTCTTTAATATATATAATACGTTTTTAAAGCTAAAATAGGTTAAAAATTTTTGTAATTTTTGAGCTCTGGGACGATGGATTACCAAAAAGAATTTAGAAAAGTGTTATTATCACAGCCTCATTGTATTCTAGGTAAAAGCGGTATTACAAATGAGTTTATTAGCCATGTGGCTAAATTGTTGAAAAGATATAAGATTATTAAAATAAAAGCATTAAAAACAATAGCGACCAAGTTAAACATTAAAGATTTGGCTACTGAAATCTCGCAATTAACAAATTCTCATTTATTAGACAGTAGAGGTAGAACATTTATTCTTTCACTCCAGTCTACCAAAAAATTGAATTAATAGAAAGTTGTTTGAAATGGGGAAAAATAGAAAGAATCACCGCGCTGTAATTAAAAAAATAGCAAAATCTCGGATGATTTACTTACTCCAAAAAGCCCATGAAATTTTTCCTGAAAATAAAGATCTTTCAAACAGATATGTTTATTTAGCCAGACGTTATGCCCAAAGAGCAAGAGTTGAAATACCTCTTAAATGGAAAAGACGTATCTGCAATAAATGTAAAAAATTCTTATATCCTGGGATGAATTATAGAATCAGATTACACTCACACAAGGGAAAAGGCTCTCATGTCTCTTTAACATGCTTTGAATGCAACCATACAACCCGATATTTTATTAAAATTAAGAGAAAGAAAAAAGAACTTTTAAATTAAAATTAATCATTAAAAGAAACTGATGCCCCTAATAATAATTTTAGTAGAATGTGGCATAGAATTAATACCAAAAGAAATTAGAAACCATTCTGCTATCAGAAAAAATTTGTCAAAACAACTATATTCATCCCAACTTTTAGATACAGCACTCCATCATACCGCTATAAGAAATTTAAAAAATCCCGAAAAAAGAGGAAGGCCTGATATAACTCATCTATGTTTACTTAATGCTTTAGGTTCACCCTTAAATAAATCAGGCAATTTGAGACTATTTATCCATACAATCAATAATAAAATTTATAGTTTTAACCCAGAAATTAAAATAGCAAGAAACTATAATAGATTTAAAGGGTTAATGGCAAAACTTTTAATTGATGGGGATGTAAATGCAAACGGAGTATCATTAATCTCGGAGTTCAAAGGAGAATTACAAGAGCTCATTGATAAGTTTAAAAATCCTAAAATTTTATTATTTTCAAGTAGAGGTAAACTAATACATGATTATAAAGAATTATTTTTTGAAGATACTTCCAGAAATGTAATTGCTATTATTGGTGGTTTTCAGAAAAACAACTTCTCTGAATACTTGAAAAGCTTCTCCGATAAAACTATTTCTATTTCAAGATATTCTTTAGATGCTTGGGTGGTTATAAGTAAAATCATTAATTTCTATGAACTGTCTCATAGAGTCACCTAGACTTATTAAAAGCAGAAAAGTTAAAAGAAACTAAACACTTTATTTCATACTGCTTTTAATCATAGGTGTATTGAGCGCTCGTTGTGTAGTGGCTATCATCCAGGACTTCCAATTCTGGGACCCGGGTTCAATTCCCGGCGGGCGCACATTTATAGTTTAAACACTGATTTAATTGAGCATAAAAATAGATTCTATACTTCTTTGGGAAAAGCAAAATATTAAAAATAAATTGTCGTATTCTATATTCGAGAAAACGCCAGCTAAATTTTTTTTCCATTTCCATATTACATCACTTTTTTATTTAACTGGCAATTATTCTCAAATAACATATTATTACTAATTTTTCGTTTCAATAATCTTAAACCCTTCAGTTTACTTTAAGGAATATAATAATATAATTTATGATTATGGTCGAGTATAAATATAAAGAATTCAAATCTGTTTTAAACAAATTCAAATACACTGATTCATGGTTCTGGGCTAGATATTCGTTGAATACATACTCAGGATGTGCTCATGCTTGTATATATTGCGATGCTCGAAGTGAACGATATTATTTGAAAGACTTTGAAAATGAGGTTATTATTAAAACAAATTTTGATAAAAAACTAGACCAGAGATTTAAAAGAGCGCGAAAATTATTAACCGATGTAATCGCCCCTGGGGGCGTGAATGATGCTTATCAGCCTATTGAAAAAAAGATTGAACATACTAAAAAAGTTCTACAGGTAATCGCTAAACATAAATTCCCTATCAACATTGCTACTAAATCAAATTTGGTTGTAAGAGATATTGATATATTAAATAAAATAGCCACTGATACTTGGTGTACAGTAGGTTTTTCAATTACTACAACAAATGAAGAACTCGCAAGTTTTTTAGAACCTTATTCTTCAACTTCCTCGGAAAGATTTGAAGCTATAAAAAATATTAAAATACAAGCTCCTAACATTCAAGTTGGTACATATTTTATGCCAATTATTCCGTTTCTTGAAGATAATGATGAAAATTTAGAAGATGTAATTAAACAATCCAAAAATTCTGGTGCAGATTTTGTCTTGTTTTCACCAGGATTAACATTACGTGATTCCCAAGCGGACTTTTTTTTTAAAAAGTTAAAGGACAGTAAATATAATAATATCCTAAAGCCTTTAATGGAATTATATAAAGGTCAGATTTATCCTCCTGGTGACTATGTTAGAAAGATACACTCTAAATTATTTAATTTATGTAAAAAATATAATATATCTATCAGAGTCAAAAGGTGGATTCCTAAAGATTTTCGTAAATGGAATTACAAGATCTCTGAATTGCTATTGAATAAAGAATATACAGAAACCTTGAGAACAGGAAAATCAAATAAAACCATGATGTGGGCGGGTTTAAATCTTAATAATTTAGAAGAATCAATTTTAGATGTCTTCAAAAGAGGAGATCTTTCGCAAATAAAAAACTTTACAAAGAATATTATAGAATTTGTAAACCCTTATTTAGAAAAGACTAAATCCTTAAAACAAAAAACTGGAATCGATAAATTTTTATGATTGATAAGATAATTAACGAGATTAAAACATTTCTAAAGGAAAATGCTCCTCAATTAACCAAAGATCAAAAATCTAGAATGTATAAGATTCTAAACTCAGATAATCCAAACTTTGCAAGTTATGGAAACAAACATTCTGACATAGAAAAATATGTTAGGAAAATTCATGATGAGTTTGATCTATCATATGACGATGCTTCTAAAATATTTAAAAGTTTGATTAAATCCAACATTCATGATGAAAAAGTTACAGGATTATTCTTGTTAAATCGATTTAAAAAACATTTCAACGAAGAAACAATAGATATGTTCCATGAAGTGATTCCGGATTATTATGATTCTTGGGCAATAACCGATACATCCATGATAAGAGTCGTTGGACTATTTTTAGGTAAAAAAGGAAATGAAGAATTGGCTGACAAAACTATTAAGAAATGGTCAAATTCTGAAAATTTATGGGTCAAACGAGCATCTTTAGTTATTTTGCTTAAAATTGTAATGTTAAGAAAGGATTTCGACGAGATATATGTGTTTAAATTAGTAGAGAAGATGTCTAAACATACAGAAGATTATATTCAAAAAGGAGTTGGGTGGTTGTTGAAAACTTGTTCTAAATATGAACCAGAAATAATATTTGAATACTTAATGATAAATACGGAAAACCTTTCTCGATTAATCCTTAGATACGCAAGCGAAAAGTTACCAAAAGATAAAAGAGCACAAATATTAAAGAAATAAAAACTTTTGACAGATATTATAAATTACCAATAGTCAAGAAGTTTCAAATATGACTAAAGAGAATGAGGAACTGGTATTACTTATTAAAAAGCTGTTTGATAAATTCAACGAGTCTGATCTTGTTTTAGATGAAATTGAAAACTGGAATAATATTATCCAATTTAACTTGGACGACAATTTCTATTTTTATATTCTCAATTCGGGGTTAAAATTAGAATATGTTGAGGGGAAAGCGGATAATCCAGACTGTACCTTAAAATTATCCCCAAACCAAGCGAAGAAATTATTTTCTGGAGAAATGGATATCTTTGATGCTTTAATGGGTACAAACAAAATAGATATTCAAGGAGATTCCTCCCATTTTATGAAACTTACTGTATTACTTGAATTTCTTGAAGAGGATCCTAATAATGAATTAGAACAAGGAAAAGAAGATTGGATTGTAGAAGCACCTGAGATTCATGGGATGAAGACTGATCTTCTAGATCAGGCTACTAAAAAATTAAAAGATTTAGATATTAATCGCAATAGCTTTGTAGTGATTCGACATGGGATATTGGTATACGAAGAATACTTCGGTCAACGCAGTTATGAAACACGCCTACAAAGACATTATGATATTGCCTCGGTTACTAAAACGATGGCAGCATTGGTTGTTGGTGTTGCAATAACTAAAGGATTATTCAAAGTTGATGATCTTATTACTGATTGGGTCTCTAATCCTGCAACAGGAGTCGTACCGGGTTCAAAAATTAAACATATATTAACTCAAACATCTGAGACTGAACCAGCAGGAACAAAATTTAAATATAATAGTGAAGATGAAGTGAATACCCTAGGTAAAATCATAACTATAGCATCTGGAATTCCCTCTAAAGAATTTGCGAGAATTAATCTTTTTCAACCCTTAGGGATTCTCAATTACTCTTGGGGTAAAGCAGTAGCTAGTATGACAGATCTTCCTATCGGTTATGGAATGAAGATCTCCTCAAGAGACGCAGCAAGACTGGGTCAGCTATTCCTGAATAAAGGTAAATGGGATGGTAAGCAAATTGTATCAGAGCAATACTTAAATGAAATGATACAACCCAGCTTTCTTAAGGCTAATAGTGGTTATGGATATCTTGTGTGGCTTAACAATTCTTTAGGGACATGGAACCGAGTATTCAAACATGGTACAGGAAGAATGATACCTAACGCTCCCGAAGATATGTTTATGGCCACTGGCTTTTATGGGCGATTTATTTTTGTGATTCCTAGTTTAGATATTGTTATTGTTACTTTTGGGAAAAAATTTGTAATGGAAAGTCTTGATACTGCAAGAGAATTTTATAATGCTATAGCTCCTGCATTACCTTCTCAAAAACAGAAATGAGTGTATAATCCTATGAAATATAAGGCTATTATTTTTGATCTATTTGGTACTCTTGTCGATAGTTATTCAGTTCAAGGATATAACAGATTATTAACGGATATGGCTTCAGCTCTTGAATTACCTATTGAAGATTTTTCAAAGTTGTGGCGTAATACAACTTACGAGCGTGGAACTGGTGTTTTTAAAACCACCGAAGAAAGTATAAGATATATTTATGATATGCTTAAAGTTTCTGTAAATGATGAAAACATTAGAAAATGTGATCAGATCAGACTAGAAACCACACGAAAAGCTTTAACTCCTAAAAATGGAGCTGTTGATATTTTAAAAAGGCTAAGAGGATTAGGATATAAGATTGGGTTAATAACTAATTGTTCTGCAGAAGTACCTCTCATATGGAAAAATACTGAATTTTCTCGACTATTTGATGTTGAAATATTCTCTGCTTCAGTAGGTATGAAAAAACCCGACCCTCAAATATATATTTTAGCATGTGGACAATTAGGCGTCGAACCAAACGAATGCCTTTATTTTGGAGATGGTGATAGCAATGAACTATTGGGGGCTTCTCAGTTAGGTATGGATGCTGTTATGATCCGTGATCCCAGTGAGTTGGATCCTTATCGTTTAGTTGAGGTAGTTTGGGACGGTCGGAAAATTGAAAATTTCCCAGAGATAATGGATCTACTATAATATAATTGATTTTTCAATACTGAAAACCTTAAAAAGTATAGTTTACTAATGTTCAATGGAATTTTCATTGAAATCAGACTCTGAATTTACTTTTCCAATCCAATTTCAGAGGACGTTAGAACAAGATTTAAAAAAGCTCGAACCTTACGTTGCAGAAGCAATTTTAAAAATCAAAAAAATTATTAAAAATAATATATAGGGAGATTTTTGAATATGAATGAAAGAACTAAAAATACTTCAATCGGGGAAGCATTTGCATTGCAATATGATAAAATTTGGGAAATGCTGTTGGAGGCCATCGATAATGCTTCGGATGATTTATGGAAATACTCCAAAAACACTTGGCGTTATACGTGGAACTCGTTTCACGTGGTAGAAGTAATCTATTATTTTACTCTTGACGATCCTAAGGAGATAAATTGGGGTGAGCGTGCAAATATAAACTGGGAGAAAGATAGCGAACTCAAGTCTTTAGAAAAAATGACAAAAATAACAAAGGAATTAGTTAGAGAGTTTATTGATGAGATTAGAGATAGTTGGGACTCAAAAATAAAAGAAAAATCCGATGATCATTTTTTGTCTAAGGATGATTTCGGTACCTTTGCGTCGAATTTAGAAAGACACATATATTCTATCAGACATGCTGCACATCATATCGGTGAGTTAAATACAGAATTACGGGATTTTAATGATAAAACGATTGAATGGCAATAAAAAATCATGGTTTAAATGCATAACTTTTCAAAGGAATTTTCATTGAAATCAGACGCTGAATTTACCTTTTTATATGTTATTAGGTGTATTATCAAGAAGAAAGTTACCATAATCAAGAAGTTAATATCTTTTCATTAATCATTTTATATATAACAATGATAAAACTTGATATCATTGCGGGATTTTTAGGTGCTGGTAAAACTACATTAATTAAACAGTTATTAAAAGATATTTCTAGAGCAGAAAAAATTGTAATTATTGAGAATGAGATTGGAGAGGTTAGTATAGACACTAAAGATCTTCAAGATCTCAAAGCTAATATCAAAGAAATCACTTCTGGCTGTATTTGCTGCTCCCTTTCCACGACTTTATTAACCACGATAAATGTAATAGGAGAAGAAGGAAGTGTTGATAGAATTATAATAGAACCTACCGGATTAGCTTGCCTTTCAGATCTATTAGGGATGTTAGATTACCTCAATAAGTCAATTATTAAAATTAATCTAATTGTTACGATTTTGGATGTCCATGAATTAGAATTTTTTGCGGGTAATTTTGGAACATTTTTCTCAGATCAAATTCGCAGAAGCAAAACTATTATTCTAAGTAAAATGGATATTGCTTCAAACTCTGATATAAAATTTGCAAAATATTATGCAAATAGTTTAAATCCCATTACACCAATTATCGATACCAGTTGGGATAAAATAAGTATCGAATATTTAGAAAATCTTAGTCAGAATACACAAGTAACTCAAATGGAATATCATCAACTTCATAAACATACTCAATCATTTGATGGATTTGAAAATATTACAATAAAACCAAAAGAACTATATTCGAAAGATGTACTATTCCGAATTCTTAATGAAATCAAATCTAAAGCTTACGGTAATATTATTCGTATGAAAGGATTTCTCTCTTTAGATGAAAAAATTTCATTGAAAATTGATTATGTACTCGGACAGATTTATATAACAGAAATTAATCTAAAATCAGAAAACATTTTAGTTATAATCGGAAAAGAGCTAAAAGATATCAGGCTTAAAGAAATATTTAAATAAAAGCGAAATTCTGAATTTACATTTCCAGAAATTTAAGAAGTCTTGAAACCAAGGATACACACCCCTTAGAGAACTTAATTACCGATATTTTTCTCAGCTAAGAAAATCTCTAAAAAAGGGGATACTAA